>Ga0214923_10001360_pt1 | contig 34980 bp, 26 predicted proteins | sample LL1510_MetaG_FD_177993 | JGI IMG/M metagenome (GOLD analysis project Ga0214923, IMG submission 177993) | Freshwater microbial communities from Lake Lanier, Atlanta, Georgia, United States - LL-1510 | ecosystem: Environmental > Aquatic > Freshwater > Lake | place: USA: Georgia | collected...
TAAACAAGTATATAAATAAATATTTCATTTTATTATATGTTTATAATTATAAATTCGAATTTTCTAATTATAATTGTAAAATAGGGTTTAAGTTTATTTTTAATTATATACTTTGGTTATTTGGTTGCGGTCCGTTCTACCAGCTTGCCCAAGTAGGAGCAAGTTTCCAATCGTTTGCTGTACCGCGATAATATACATATCCTTCATTATCATAAAATTGTTTGGGTTCAACGAACGGTAGTAGTTTTTTTCCATCAACTTTCACGATAGTATTCTCATAAACATTATTATTACTATCCATATCATTTGTATGAGCAATAACTTTACCGTCTACTTCATGTACAGCAGATGCGTTATTTTTCTTCGTTCCATTCAATAATTCTTTAGCGTTTATGATAACATCCATATTTAGATACTGACTATTCGGAATATTTTTTGATACTTCCTTAAATTTGAGTATAGGATGTATTAAATTCCAACCATTGTTATTGACTAATTGATCTAATCCGCCAACTATTTTTCGTTTTGGATTATATCGTCTACTTTTGTTCTTTTTTGAACGATTTCGTGTAGAACGAACACTACGCATAGCTCTCGATTTGGCCATATTATATAATATATAAATATTATATATTCTAAATAATATCCTTTGGTTGAGAATAACCAGTAGGAATACTAGGGTCATAATAACCACGTGGTTGGAATAATACTGGTTTGGTAATATTGTTCTCTTCATATTTGCCGATATCAATCATATGTTGTGTGAAGGAAACGCCGCCCCAATTCGTATCCATTGGATTATCACTTTCCCCTTGTAATTTGGTGGAATCATGGATTTTATCCAAATCAGTATATGTTCCAATATGTAAACCTAATGGGTCAAATCCCGCATAATTATTTTGATTGTATGGTTTGTTTGCGCGGGTTGCATCAATTACTGGAACAGGAACAGGCATACCATTGGTATCTTCTTTGTATAGATTTGTAGTCGTAGGTAATCCGCCTTGTAAATCGAATGGATTAGGTCTGACTCTATAAATAAATTGACCTTGTGCGTTGTTCTCTTGTTGTAAAAATAAAACGGGACAACTTATTCCATTTCTTTTTTGTATTTCTAAATAGTTGATATATTCATCTAAATTATAAAAGGGTAAAGGATTTTTATTTTCTATAATTGGTAAGTTGGTATTATATAATAAAATAACATTTCCTTTACGAACTAATAAATTAGGGCATCCACTGGTTTCGTCTTGTTCAGGGGTAGCACCACGTTTATTCTTTAATGATTCCATATCTTGTTTATTATACATTATAAAATAGATACCCGCTAAAAATGCGACTAATAAAAATAATTGAAATAAAATTCTTATACTTTTCATTTAGACCAATTCGTATATTAAATGCCGAGAAAAAACTGTGATAATTTATTTTGAATTATAATTATCTATATTTAGTATATATATGTCGCATACTAGAAAACAACATAAGCATAAGCCAGTAATTATTGGATTAGTATACGCGGAATGGTGTGGATACTGTAAAGCATTAAAACCTGAATGGGAAGCATTCAAATCCGCTGTAAAAAAAGACCGCAAATTATCTGAGAAATGTGGTGTATTTGAAGTAGAAGATAGTGATAGTATGAAATCCGCCAAATTAGCAAAAATGAATAAAAGAATAAAAGGTGGTGAAATAAAAGTCAATGGTTTTCCTACATTATTTAAAATATCAGGCGGTGAAGTAGAATATTTCCAAGGTGGTGGTCTACGTAATGCGGCAACATTATTGGAATGGGCAAAACAATCATCGCCATACACAGGGGGTAAACGCAGAAATAAAACCGCAAATAAATCACGCAAAATTTACAAAAAAAATTGAAACTAATAATATTATATTTCCATTGAGTAAATATAATAACCCAAAAAAATCTAAACGCTATTTTACATATATTATAATGACTACATTGAATGAACTGGTTAAAAAAAGTATCAAACCGAAAATCATTACCAAATCATTTCGCTTAATTGATTTTCATATTTATGATGAAAAATTTGTGAATGAAATTGCCGCTGAACAACAACCAAAATATAAAAAGAAAACCGATGATTTACAATTTATCATTCAAATGTTTGGGGTAAATGAAACGGGCGAAACCTGTTGTATTTATATTCAAGATTTCAAACCATTCTTCTTCGTGAAAGTAGGTGAAAATTGGGAAGATTCTACCGTATCGTTATTTTTAAAAGATATACGCGATAAATTAGAAGAACAATATCGCCCATCCGTTTTATCGGCCGAATTAGTAGAATATAATAAATTATACGGTTTCTCCGCTGGAAAAATGGATAAATTCGTGAAATTCACTTTCAAAAATACGTGCGTCATGAATAAAGTCAAAGGATTTTGGTATCAATACATTACCAACGCAAAAACCGGGAATACGGAACGACGCCCCAATCCTTATACATATAAAGGTGTAAAATTGGAATTATATGAAAGTAATATTCCGCCATTATTGCGATATTTTCATATTCACAATATCAGTCCATCTGGATGGGTTTCCATCCAAACCAATCGCTGTAAAAAACCTACAGTAAATACAACGACATGTACCTATGAATATATATGTAATATTAATCATGTGAAACCATTGGCGGATAAGGAAGAACGTGTTCCTTATAAAATATGTAGTTTTGATATTGAAGCCAGTAGTAGTCATGGAGATTTTCCGATGCCTATAAAAACATACAAACGTTTGGCTATGAATATCGTTGATATCTTTATCAAACAACTCCAATTTTTAGATAAAAACAAGTCAAAAACGTTGTTGGAAAAAATCATACTGTCGGCGTTTGAATATGCTCGTTTCGACGATATAGATATTGTATATCCTAAAATCAAACCATCTGAAGATATATTACGTAAATTAATAAAAATATTGATAAATGAAAGTATTGAAAAAGCGAAACAAGCGAATGTAGACGAAGATAATTCACATTTATTGACGATTGATACGATGTTTGAGCAATTGAAAGAATTAGAAGCACAAGGAGGAACCGGCGATAATGATGATGACGATGATGATGAGGTTCAAACGGAAGTAGTACCAGCATATTCGTATGGAAATAAAAAACAGAAACAACCAAAAATAGAAAAAGGTTCATCGATCATCGACGTTTTATTGAGTGAAAATTATGACCGAGATGAAAAAATACAAATAGCGAATGAAATATTAACTCGATTATTTCCGCGATTAGAAGGAGATAAAGTTACCTTTATCGGTTCAACGTTTCTACGATATGGTGAAGCCGAACCATATTTAAATCATTGTTTAGTGTTGGGTTCTTGTGATGAAGTTCCTGGCGTGGAAATAGAAACGGTTGAGGATGAATGTGAATTGTTATTGAAATGGACGGAAGTCATACAAAAAGAAAATCCCGACATTATTATTGGATACAATATATTTGGTTTTGATTATGAATTTATGTTTCGTCGCGCACAAGAAAATCATTGTGAAAGAGAATTCTTATTATTATCGCGTAAAAATCAAGAGTTATGTGCGAAAATATCGAAGGAGGGCGTTATTGAAATTGAAAATACGAAATTAGCCATCGCGAGTGGTGAGTATGACTTGCGATTTTTCAAAATGTCGGGACGTTTACAAATAGATATGTATGCGTATTTCCGCCGCGATTTCAATTTATCGTCTTATAAATTGGATGATGTCGCCGCGCAATTCATTAGTGATGACGTGAAACGGTTTGAACATATATATGATACAACATACGGTGAAGTAACCGAATTATTTAGTCAAAACTTAACTGGTTTGCGTGTAGGCGATTACATTCATATTGAATTGACTGGTTTTACTGCGGATTATTACAAAAACGGTAAAAAATTCAAGGTATTACATATTGATAAAAATCGCGAAGTTTCCGAAACAATCAAAGGAAAAGAAGTTGTAAATAAATATAATGTAATTACGATTGAAGGTCATGAACAATTTGATAAAACAAAATCGATTAAATGGGGAACTGCTAAAGATGATGTAACTCCACAAGATATTTTCAGATTATCAAAAGGCACTTCCGCAGACCGCGCGGTAGTTGCGAAATACTGTATTCAGGATTGTAATCTCGTTCATCACTTGATGAATAAAATCGATGTAATTACGGGTTATGTGGAAATGTCGCGTATTTGTAGTGTTCCCATTAGTTTCTTAGTTTTCCGTGGTCAAGGTATTAAATTAACGAGTTATGTCGCGAAAAAATGTCGTGAAAAAAATACGTTGATGCCTGACTTAGAAAAAACAGAAGGTGGAGATGGATATGAAGGAGCGATTGTATTACCGCCCAAATGTTCGATGTATATGGATAATCCAGTCGCCTGTGTAGATTATTCGTCGCTATATCCTTCCTCGATGATTAGTCAAAATTTATCGCACGATAGTAAAGTATGGACAAAAGAATATGATTTGAAAGGCGAGTTGGTTAGAATTACAGGTGAACGAGATAAAAAAGGCAATTTCATTTATGATAACTTACCAGGATATGAATATATTGATTTGGAATTTGATACCTATCGGTATATTCGTAAAACGCCTACCTCGCGGGCGGAGAAAACGATTTCGGGGAAAATGATTTGTCGTTGGGCACAATTTCCCGATGGTAAAAAAGGAATTATGCCTTCGATTTTAGAGGAATTATTGAAAGCGCGTTCGGATACACGTAAAATGATAAAAACTGAAAAAGACCCCTTTATGCAAAATATATTGGACAAAAGACAACTCGGTTATAAGGTGACTGCGAATTCTTTATATGGTCAATGTGGATCAAGAACTTCCACATTTTATGAAAAAGATATTGCGGCGTCGACTACCGCAACTGGTCGTATGATGATTATCTATGCTAAGAAAATTATAGAAGAAGTGTATGGCGATAGGGTGTATGAAACTGCTGTTCATGGACCGGTAAAATGTAATGCAGAATACATATATGGAGATAGCGTAGCGAATTACACTCCGATTTATGTAAAGGTAAATAATGTATTTGATATATGCACGATTGAAAATCTATCTGAAAAATATGGAAATAGACTATGGAAAACTTGTATAGAAGAAGGAAAACAAGAAAAAGAATATTGCGAACTAACGGATGTAGAAACCTGGACCGAAAAAGGTTGGACCAAATTATATAGAATTATTCGCCATAAATTAGCATCGCATAAAAAAATGATTAGAATTCTTACTCATACTGGATTAGTAGATGTAACAGATGACCATTCGTTAATTCAGTTGAATGGCGAAGAAATTTCACCAAAAAATGTGGATATTGGAACAGAACTATTACATCATCATTTACCTATGATAGAAACTATAAATAATTTAGAAATAACAGTAGAAGAAGCACGGGTAATGGGTTTCTTCTTCGGAGATGGAAGCTGTGGAAATTATAATTGTAAATCAGGAAAAAAAAGTTCTTGGGCATTAAATAATTCATGTCCATTTATATTGGAACGTTATTTAGAACTATGTAAAAAGGTATATCCTAAGTTTGATTGGGTTATCATGGATACAATGGAAAGTTCAGGCGTATGTAAAATAGCACCAAGATCTAATGTTTATAGTTCAATATCAAATTTTGTGAAAGAATACCGTGGTAAAATGTATTCAAACGATTCTAAAGTTATTCCAAACGAGATATTGAATGGAAATGAATTAATAAGACAAGCATTTTGGGACGGATTATATGATGCTGATGGAGATAAAGACGCAAAAGGATATGTTAGAATTGACCAAAAAAATCAAATTAGTGCGGCGAATATTGCTTGGCTAGCGTCAAGTCTAGGATGGAAAACATCTATAAATACTCGCAAAGATAAAGCAAACATTTATAGAATAACAATGACTAAAAAAACGCAACGAAAAAATCCAAACGCAATCAAACGATTACATGAAATACCATATGAAGGATATGTATATGACTTAACTACTGAAAATCATCATTTTGCAGCTGGCATAGGCAATATGATTGTTCATAATACGGATTCGGTATTCTTCACATTCAATCTAGAAAATCCGCAAACTGGAGAAAAAATAAGAGGAAAACCCGCATTAGAAATGACGATAGAGATAGCACAAGATGCTGCGAAATTGTGTAGTCAATGGTTAAAATCACCGATGGAATTATCTTATGAAAAAACGTTGATGCCGTTTATTATATTATCAAAAAAGCGTTATGTCGGTATGTTGTATGAAGAAGACCCAAATAAAGGTAAATTGAAATATATGGGTTTATCATTAAAACGCCGTGATTCGTGCGATTATTTAAAAGATGTGTATGGAGGTATATTGAACATATTGATGAAAGAGAATAATATAAAAAAAGCGATGGAATTTTTGAACCATTCCTTATTAGAATTAGTAAACGGCAATGTATCGATGGATAAGTTAGCGATTACCAAGGCTTTGCGAAGTGATTATAAAAATCCGAATCAAATCGGCCATAAAGTATTGGCTGACCGTATAGGCAAACGCGACCCAGGAAATAAACCAAAACCAGGAGACCGTATGAAATTCGTATTTATTATCAATAACAATCCCAAAGCATTAATGGGTGATAAAATAGAAACTCCCGAATTCATTATTGAAAATAAATTACAAATCGATTATACACATTATATTACCAATCAATTGATGAAACCATTACAACAGTTATTCGGTTTGGCAGTAGAACAAATGTGGGAAATTGACGGTAAAATGTCGCAAATCAAAGCATACAAGAAGGACATTTTAAAAATACAACAGGATTATCCGAATTATGAGGAATTTACAAAGAAAAAAGAAAAATATTGTTCGGCCAAAGTCAAAGTATTGTTATTCGATAAAATATTAACCCGTATTTACAATGAAAAAAATAAAATCCAAACACTATCTTCGTTCTTTACGAAATTGAATTGAACCGCGTAAAAAAAAGCATTTAGAACAAAACCGCGAAGTATTTTATTTAGAACATTTTTTTTGTTTATATAGTATATATTCATAATATGAATTGGTTTATCGCACTTTACTTAGCTATTCTTTTCTTTGTTCTTTCCCCAGGTGTCCTTTTAAGACTACCAAAGAACGGTTCTAAATTCACAGTTGCTGGTGTTCACGCATTAGTCTTCGGTGTTGTCGCATTCTTCTCATGTAAATTCGTATGGAATTTATCCCGTAGATTTGGTGTTGAAGGAATGGAAGGCAAAAAGGCTGTTGAACAAATGGATGTCAAAGCAAAATGTGAAGGACAAAATTGCCCAAACAAAAAATAAACACTTTACATAAATATTCGTACACAAATATACGAATATTTTTCATTTTATACATTCGATTCAGAATTGAAATAATACCCTGAATTATCACTATAATACATAATAGGTAATTCAAAAGTATGTGTAACATTATAGGATGCGTCAAAAATAGAAGGTTCTATATGATTATTTACATAATCCGTTATAATACTCATTAAATTATTTGATAATGCGTTTGTAAACTGATTATAGCTAGTATTTGCTGCTGGAATATTATTACTAGAAATATCGGTTGTTTCTTGATTTACAGATTCTAATGTATCTTCTGATTCAGTATCAGAATCGTCCACTACATTATTCGAACTATCGGTTGTATTCGTTGGTATATAATTACGAATATCATACCTACATACTGGACACCGCACATTACGCTGAAACCAATTCCGCAATGCCTGTTCTTTAAAAATATGCCCACAATGTCTTATTCTACAAATTTGTTCACCCTCAGTAAATTCATCGAGTGTAATGGGACAATTCATATTGTTATATTCATTTTCAGAAGAATAATCAATGATTTGTGTAGCATTGGTAATTTGTTGTTCACTTGGACGAACAATTACATCTTCAAATACTCGATGTCTGTTTGGCGATAATACATATGATAATAAAGTGGAAGGAGTATAACGGTATCTTTGCGCAGGACGTGTGAATTCCCGTTGTGGAATTTGTTGCGGTATATGCTGTGGTATATGTTGTGCATAGTTCATTTGTGGAGATACACTGGGTACTCTATCGCGCATATTTGACCGACTATTATTCATCATTATATCTAAAAACAACCGCATATTCACATTATATTCATGTATATTATTATTATATTCACTCATCACCGCATATATAGAGTGATCCGTACGGTCTATATTGCGCGCAGGTTCTCGAGTAGGTTGGCGTGGTGTGGGACCACCTCTACGGTTTGAACGTATATCATTTATATTTGGGTAGTGTCTCAATAATTCATCGGCAAAATTCATCATTTCTGTGTCGAATTCATATACATTATAAAATTGATTACTCATTACAAATTATAAATAGTATAAAGATATATGTTTATATAATATTTATACTAAAATAATAATGGATTTGTCGAAATATTACAAAAAAGGATACACTGGAATAGATAATTTGGGTAATACGTGTTTTCTAAATTCTTGCCTACAAGTATTAAACCATACATATGAATTAAATGAAATATTAAATTCAACCAGCCATTTGAAAACAAATATTCCCGATAGAAATATTTTAAACGAATGGAATGATTTGCGTGGTGTAATGTGGAGTGGAAATGGGATTGTATCGCCAAATAAATTCGTCCATAATGTTCACGAAATTGCTAAAATCAAAGGTAAAGAAATCTTCACAGGATGGACACAAAATGATATGCCCGAATTCTTACTATTTATGATTGATTGTTTTCATAATAGTTATGCTCGCAGTATTAATATGCGCATCAATGGTAAAACCGAAAATGCGATAGATGAAACCGCAATACAATGTTATGGAATGTTAAAAACCATCTATGGTAAGGAATATTCGGAAGTTATGGATTTGTTTTATGGAATATATATGTCTGAAATTATTTCAAAAGATGGACAACGTAAATTAGCAGTGAAACCAGAGCATTATTTTATTTTGGATTTGCCTGTATTAGATAATAATATTTTAGCAGGTAATATCTACGATTGTTTCAATATGTTTTGTAAAACTGAAATATTAGAAGGAGAAAACGCATGGTTTAATGAAAAAACGGGGAATAAAGAAGATATTAAGAAACAATTTGCGTTTTGGAATTTTCCAAAAGTGCTGGTCATATCATTAAAACGATTTTCACCTGATGGCACACAAAAAATAAATAGTTTAATTGATTTCCCCATTGAAAACTTAGATTTATCATCATATGTGAAAGGTTATAATGCGTCATCATTTAAATATGATTTATATGGAGTATGTAATCATATGGGTGGTGTAATGGGTGGTCATTATACCGCATTCGCCAAACACGCTGAAAATACGTGGATACATTTCAATGATAATAGTGTAGAAATCGTAGATGACCCAAAGAAAATAATAACCCCCTTGGCGTATTGTTTATTTTACCGTAAAAAAAATAACTTATTATAATATATTATACATTAATGGAAAATATAAATAAAGTATTGGAAAATTTGGAAGATACACAAGGAAATACTTCTGCTACCGCAACCACAAAAACAGAAGAAACTACCGAGACTTCCAATGATACCAAATTAATAAATAGTATCTTTAGCACATCGAATTTAATTTTAGTAGCATGGTTTTTAGGCGTATATTTTGTATCTTATTTTCTGCTAGGTTTTTTCTTTAAAAGTAATAGTCCAGGAACAGATAGTAATTTATCGAGAACCATTGATATTTTGATGTTGTCGTGTTTTGTAATTGTAATTATGGCTACCTATTATTCTATGTCTGATTATCAAAAAGATAATTATTTAACAATTTTATGGGCTAGATTTGTAAAATTCTTGAATGCTCCTATTTCCATCGTAGAAATTACATCTTTCATTGTTATTTTTTACACTATTGTTTATTTATTCCGTTTTCCAATGACTGCTGAAACCAAACCAATGTCGATTATGTTCATAGAAGGTATTGCATGGATTACTTTTATTATTATTGCGATTATTGATTTTTTCAAATACGTATTAACTATTCCAATTATAGATTTATTGAAATCTATTTTCGGCGATATTCCTGAAGAACCTAAAAAACAAGAAGATGATAATGTTCAAAAAGATGAAGTCTTCAATATTTCCAATAATTTATACACCTATGATGATGCACAAGCGATTTGTGGAGCATATGATGCTAAATTGGCTACATATGACCAAGTAGAAGCCGCATACAATGATGGTGCCGAATGGTGTAATTATGGTTGGTCAGATGGTCAAATGATATTTTTCCCTACTCAAAAAGCTACTTGGGATAAATTACAAAAAACAAAAGATCATAAAAATAATTGTGGACGTCCTGGTGTGAATGGTGGATATATTGGTAATCCATATTTAAAATTCGGGGTAAACTGTTATGGAAAGAAACCAAAGGCATCCGATGCTGATATCGCACGTATGAATGCTCAAAAAGGTTATGTATATCCAAAAAGTAAATCGGATATTGAATTAGAAAACAAAATAAAATATTGGAAAGACAATGCGGATAACTTATTAAAAATAAACGCATTTAATACGAATAAATGGTTTGAAAGTTGGACAGGCGGTGTTAGCAGTAATACTGTTGTATCGGGTAATACCTTGGCTAAATAATAATATTTATGTACATATAGATAAATATTATTCTAGATTCTTTTTGGTTTTATTTATCACGGTAGTTCGCTTACGAGTATTATTTGTTTTTTCGCTACCGCCACGCATAACAGAAACTAAATTCAATAAATTATCAAAATGGTCATTTTCAAGGAATTCGGCCTCTTTTTCATTTGTTTTGCGAGAACCACCTTTAAATAATGTATTGAATTCTTTATTTACATATAATCCTAAAGGAATGGATAAATGTTCAAAACGTGATAATCCTAATTCTTCTTTTGTTTTTGAACCTCCTAGCATTTCTATATTTGGTAGGTTCTCTTGTAATATTTTTGTAATTGGATATCCACCCTTCATTTCATTTTCAGTATGGTTGAATATTATATTTTCGCCGTGTGATTTTGCGTATTCTATCATTTATAATATAATGATACAATATTTTCATATTTTTGACTAGATAACCCTTATATCAAACAATCTTGAAAATAATATTATCGAATAACACTCCACAAAAGGGAAGGGGTCGTAGGGGAAACCGTAGGTTTCCCTACTCCTACATTCGTTTCAATTCTTGAACCACTGTTATCTCACGTTTTTCTTTCAAATATTGTATAATATAATCAACATGACTTTTATCAGGTATGATTTCGCTCAAACATTTTTCAATATAACCATAATTTAAAGACGAATATTCTTTTTTTTCCACCATCTTAAGTTCTCCATTCGAAATATTAATTTTCTTATTCGCCAAATTATTTTCATTCATATATTTACAAATATCATTTTCAGCAGCATTCTTCATTTCCCGCAATTTTTTCGTTTTTTCATTTATTATTTTTAATTGACTATCAATGGTCGCCCAACGTTGAACATTTTCGATAAATTGATTCTTAGGTGTTTTTATAATAGTATCCATTGGTATACTATTATATGATTTATTTTCTACTTTTTCTAGAACGCGAGTTCTTGGCTGTCTTTCTGCGGGATTTTCCGCCAACTGCTGGTACTTCATCCATAAGTTCTTTTTTGCCGCCCTTGAATAATATACGCTTCTTCAACGTTTTCCATACTTTCTTGGCGTCCTTCATCGCATTCTTTAATTTATAACCAACTTTATGCTTGTTTTCTTGAAATGTTTTTGAAACGAGTTCAGCCCACTTGTTCATTGATATATTATATCTAAATATTATAAATTATAAAAACATTTTCGGCTAAATACTTGGAGAACTTACAATTGACTTCGTATTCAATAATTTAATCAATAAAAATAAATTGACCAATATAATAAATATTAAAAATACATGATACAGACAAACAAACCAAACGTAATAATACATTTCATTATACATCAAATCTACTATGGGTTTCACTATATCTTTTATATGTTTACGCATATCTTCATTTTGAAAAAATTCCATACATGTATTTCGTATATTTTTCATTTCATCTATTTAATCTGCCTATTTTATAAAAATATCTTGAACGAATAGGATAAATATATGCGTAAAAATACTATTAAAGATAATATCAACTATTATATAAAATGGATTATATACATGAAGCAAACGATTCATTCCAATTTGATAAATTACATTTAACTAAACCTACACCTATCAGTGGAGGTAATTATTTTATTAAATTTTTAGTTGGAGATATGTCGTTATATATTCAACCTCCTAAATGTAAATTAAAAGACGGTATTACAAAAGCGGGTAAAAAATTATTTGCGGATTTAGTATTCAATAATGAAAATGAACAATTTATTCGCTGGATTGAAAATTTAGAAAATTATAGTCAAGAAATCATTTATAAGAACCGTGAAGCTTGGTTTGACGGAGGATTGGAAAAACATGATATTGAAAACTATTTCACATCTCCTTTGAAAATATATAAATCTGGAAAATATTATACGGTTAGAACAAATGTTATTAAATTGAAAATTTATGACGAAAATGAATGCGAGGTTGAGATGGAATCATTAAATAATTCTATGAATGTAATGACTATATTAGAATTTCAAGGTATAAAATGTTCTTCTCGCAATTTTCAAATTGAAATTGAAATGAAACAAATGCTAGTCATGAAGCCTACTAATATTTTCGAAAAATGCCTGTTAAAACCTAAAAACACCAACCAAAATAGTAATGGTGAAATTCAAGAAAATAAACCAATTATGAGAGAAAATATTACGATGAAACTGGAAGAAGACGAATATACCGCAAAAGAAGAACTTCCAGAACCTCACGAACAACATATTAGTATCCGCACTGAACCAGAAGAAGATGATGCGATAAATGAAGAAGAAGACGCACCTGTGTATCAATATACAAAGGTAGAAGAACCTGTAAACGAAACAGTAGATAAGGAAATAGAAGAACCCGCAAAAGAAGAAATTAAGGAAATTCAGAACCATGAAACGCCTGTTATTCAACCGACAAATTTAGTAATAAATAAAGTTATATCCAATGGTTTAGAAGAAGTAAATTTCCCCCTTGAAAGTTTACCCGATAATGATGTTATACATATTAAAACATCAAATGAAGTTTATTATGAAATGTATAGAGAGGCTAGGCGAAAGGCCAAAATAGCCAGAAATTTAGCACTTTCTTCTTATTTAGAGGCCAAACGTATAAAAAATACATATATGTTGGAAGATATTGATGATAGCGAAGAAAGTGATTTAGACTTAGAAGATTTAGAAAATGAAAATGATGAAAATAATAATAATGAAAGTGAATAACCGAACATTTTTCATATATTTAGCGAAAATATATATGAAAATTCATAAATATTTTATCAGCCGTTTATATAAAAGGAATGTTTAATAATATTCAAAGTGCTTTGGCCAAGTTTTTCACAAAAGAAAGAGTTTTATTTTTAGTCATTTTTCTTATTTTAGCATGGGGATTATTAAGTTATTCTGGATTAAAGTCTTTTAATTTAGATGGTATGGAAACAGGCGCACCTGCTGTTGTTGCTCAACCTCCAGTCGACCCAACCGTCGTACCAAAGCCTCAATCATCCGCCCCTGGATATGCTCTTCAACCAGTCGCTAACCCAAGTGATTTATTACCTGCTGACCAAAACAACCAATGGTCTGCGTTGAACCCTAACGCCATGAAGAAGGGCGATGTTTTGATGCCTGATTTATTACAAGCTGGATATCACATCGGTATTGATACCATCGGACAAACTCTAAGAAACGCCAATCTTCAATTACGTTCTGATCCAATCATCCCTGTTCAAGCCGTCGGTCCATGGAACCAATCCACCATGGAACCTGATTTAGCCCGTGTTCCATTAGAAATCGGTCAAGGCCCACAATAAATAAATTAATGGTAGAAAACCATATATCACAATATTATAATACTATAATATTATGACGATACAAACCTATATTTTTCCTAATGGATTTAGAATTATTCATGAAAAACCTAAAAATAATTTACCCATTAGTTCTGTTCAATTATTCTGTGATGTTGGTTCAGTTCACGAAGACGATACTGTTCGCGGAGCATCCCACTTTATTGAACATATGTGTTTTAAAGGAACAAAAAAATTCCCCAAATCAAAAGACATTTTAATACAATTTGACCGCATCGGTGCGGATTTCAACGCATATACGGATAAACGATTAACTTGTTATCATGTGAAATGTGGGGATGACTATGTAAAGAACAGTATTCATTTAATCTCGGATATGCTTATGAACTCTACCTTTGTGAAAAATGAATATAACAAGGAATATAAAGTGGTAGTGGAAGAGAACATTAAGAATGAAAATGACCCCGATGTTATTTTGGAAGAGAACCTAGATAAATTATTGTATAAAGGTTCTTCTTATGAATTTGAAATTGATAATTTACGATATCATAAAAAACGATTGGATTATAATGCGGTATTAGAATATTATCACTCCTTTTATATTCCCAGCCGTTTTGTTCTCAGTATCAATACCAATATTTCTTTTGATACAATTCAACAAATCGTTTTAAAATCACAATTTATGAAAAAGAAAGCATCCTTCAATGAAGAATTGAACAAGAGAACTATATCTTTTGTCATTACTCCTCAATTGAAACCTCAATATTATTTACATAAAAAAACAGGCATTATTACAAATTTAGTATCGATTGGTTTTCGCACGTGTCCTCATTCATCCAAAGACAAATACACCTTGAATTTATTGAAAAAAATGTTGAATGGATTAAGTGGCCGTTTATCGATGATATTACGCGAAGATAATGGGTTAACCTATTCATCCCACGCCGATGCTGATTATTATGAACATTTAGGGGATTTCATTTTATCCGCCGAAACTGACTACAAAAAACTAATAAAAAATGGAAGCGGAAAGGGGGTTCTCCCTCTACTTATAGATTTAATATGTAATCTAAAAAAGAATGGTGTTTCTGATGAAGAATTATCCGTCGCAAAGAATTCGAAGAGAGAAACTATGAATTTAAAATTAGAAGATTGTTATAACGCGGCTGAACATAATGGTAAAGATTATTTGATTTATGGAGATCGTAAACAGATTATTCCTTATGATAAAATTTACGAGACTTGTTATAAAAATATTACGAAAAAAGATATTCATGAAGTTGCGTGTAAATATTTTAAACCCGAATGTATCAGCATTTGTATAGTGGGCGAAACATTACCTTCACAAAGTATGGTAGAAAAAATATGTAATCATATATAATCTTTTTATTTTTTATAATCATTTCATATATTATATAAGTAATATATGAATCAAAGTGATATTTTAGGATATTTTATCGTCGGCGTTGTTATTGTTGTATGTGTTTATGTGTATATAGACAACGCTGATAGTTTTCAATTAAAATGTATTGTCTCCACTGTAGATGGAAATAAATATTGCGTTAGAGAACGTGAAAAAGTAAAACAAGCCGCTGATTTATTGGCGAAAATGACTGAAAAATGTAAAGAATTGGTCGCATTTGTTGGTAAAAAATACCCTGAACAAGAAAATGTGAAACGACTAGTTGCTGGTTTTAACCCAAAAAAGATTATGGAGACATTACCTACCAGTTCTTATACCGCATATAGTGAGAACAAGGGTGAAAAATTGGCGTTTTGTTTAAATAAGAAAAAAGAAGATAATAATCAATTGATTGATGAATCCACATTATTGTTTGTCGCCATACATGAATTATCGCATATTATGACGAAATCGATTGGCCATAAAAGTGAATTCTGGGCGAATTTCAAATTTTTATTGGAAAACGCCAAAGAAGCTGGAATCCACACACCCGTTGATTATAAAAAATCTCCGCAAGAATATTGTGGAATGAAAATACACGATAATCCTTATTATGATGCTTAAGCGTATCGCGGTTTAAGAGAACTGTTTAATAACCACTGGGTCCATTCCATAAAATGAATACCAAAATACGGTATGATATTCATCACTCAACGAAAATGTGCTATCATCCTCAAATGTTAAGACAATATAACCAAACATGAAATTCCCACTACCATCTATATACGGATATGTATACGCCATCGATTTAATAAATCGTTTTTCAATATTTTTTCCTTGATTATCGAGCGCAAAAATGGTACCTGAAGCATCGGTATATATATTTATATCACAATAACCTAAGGTATGTAATCGGGCATTCATATCTGCGATTACCGCATCAAACTGTCCATTTGTATATTCATTCAAACTAACATCGTTGGTCGTAATCGTTTCACTCAAGCTAGGGTCTGTGATTATTAATTCACGTGGTTTTCGTAAAGAGAAGGTAATCTGTTTCACATTCGTATATGGATTAAATGAGCGCGAAGAAGGCAAGTATCTATTCGTCATAAAATATAGTATATGAATATATTAATTTCTAAAATAATTAATATGTTCTTAGCATTTCACCAGTGTAAAATTGTATTTACAAAACCATTTTCAATGTCGCACGAATTGATTTATTCGCAGACATCATAACCATTTTATTTACATCATTCGATACTGTTAATTGGGTAGCACGAGTAAATGTGTGATTAGGCGTTTGTGTAGAACACGACATAATAGGAATTTGGGTAAATTTATTCGTGCTCAAATAATTACAAACATCGCGATATAGAATTAAAAAAGGAACATTATGACGGTTCATACGTAATGCGGAGATTAAAGCATTGGTGAAAGCCCCTACATATTGTTGTGCATCATTATTATATGCGTCCGAACTGGTTTGATTATCTTTACAACCACTCAACATATATATATTTGGATTTTGGATGACTATATTATTGTTTTTGGTTTTTAAATAACCCGCTGAATTTTTATATTCAAATGACCACGGTAAATCACACACGGTTCCACTATTACAACTATCGAACATTAAAATCGCTTTACATTTTATATTTTGAATGATACTCAATAATTCATCATCCAATATAAACCCTTTTCTTTCAAAATCGGATGGAATTATCATACTATCATAACCACTTGTTTCATCCCGATTTGTATCACGTATTTGAGAACCATGACCACTATAATGAATCCATAATTCACTCAAGTTTCCACTTTGTGCTGATAATGATTTTAAATTATTAATAATATTATCACGAGTAGGTTGATACGCAGCTCTTAATTCGTCATCTCGTAATAAGGTAATATTTGCGGATTCATAATCATACGCATCAATTAATGTATTACGCATATTTACTACATCGTCAATACATCCATTCAATTGGACATCAGGTGTGCTAGTATAATTTATACCAATTAATAATGCCTTTTTCATTTTTATATATATGAACAAAAAATATAATACAAAATTTATAATATATTGTATATACGAATGGAAACTCCTAAAATAAGTATACCTTCTGATGAAATATATAAAGTATGTCTCTTAGGAAGTGATTCCAAATTTAAAAGGATTTTCATATTTAACGGAAATAAAGATACAAATGTGAAATTAAGCGATTTATTTAGCGAAACTGAATTGTTAGACATTGAAACGGATAATCCCGAAATCATTTTTTCCGACCAAATAATCCATAAAGACGATACAATTGAGGCCATCAAAATAAAATTATTACAGGAATTGGGCGGTCAAATATCTTATAATGAAATCTATTTGTTTATGACTATTTATGAAAAAATCAAATTAATGAATGTATATCTTCAAAATACCAAAAATGAACAAATTCCTTTTGATAAAAATATGTTTGGTCAATTGATTATGAATTTAAATATTTCAAATACAGTTATTGATACTGTAATTACGCCGAAAGAAACATATCAATATGCCGATTTAGTTAAATTAGATATTCATAAATCAAAACAACCTTTGAAAGTATCATTGGGACAAAAATTTACGCGCGATTCGAACTTAATGTTCTCCGCCAATCCATTTGATATTCTACATAATGAGGATTATACTTTTGAAAACAATTTTGAAAATCCATTGGTCTCTCTTGAATATTCTTTATTATTGAATTATGGAAATCCCATCAACAATATGATTTATATGTGTTTAGCTGAAGATATTTTTGATTATGCGATTGATAATCATTTTTCAGAAGAGAACCTGGCCAAATTATATTTTCCCTTGTTGGCAAATATGTCGATTCTAACAAAACAACAATTGATTGAAAACCATTCCGAAGTATTACGTATGAATGATAATTTAAAAATAAAACAACGTTTAAAAAGCAATGAGATCATCGATTTATTTTATAAAATCTATTATAGTAAAACTAGTGAATTACCATATATTAGTAAAGGAATTCAATCATTTCGTATTATTATACATCCACATATCAAAACCAATTTTCCATTAGAAGCCATCTTTAAAAATATTCATGTATCTCAAACCATGCCTTATATCAAATATAATCCAGGACTTCGTCATGAGAACATTTACCGTTTATATAGTGAAAAAATATCCAAAACTGGGAAAAAAATCCCTTATTTACCAAAATCGACCATTATGAATTTATCAAAACAAACAGGCAAATCAAAACAAATTTCGTTTTATATCAAAGAGGCAGAGAATGAATTTATTATTGATTTTGAACACAATGGAAATATACGTGTGAAATGTGAATTACAATCGATTGTTTCAGTGGATGAATTAAATACTATGTTAAAGGCTTTAATTACACCTATTGTAGATAATATAAACGATTTATTAGAACAAAATGGATACGTTATTCGCCAATTTGAAGATATTTATGATTCAAATATTGAAATTGAAGATATGAAATATGTATATATTATTCCAATGAATAACGATAATAAATTGAAATTGACCAATCATAAAGGGTGTATCACAAGTATTTTCAATACTACTGGCGAAGATAATATTTCAAAAGGTGCGGTTTTCATTTATAAACGAGTTGAGAATTTTCAAGAAATGGATGCTATGTCTATGATGATACGTGATGTGTATGATAAAACCGAAAGTGAGCGTGAAGTTATCGTTCAATTAATTGATAATTTCAAATTAACAGAAGAGGAAGCATATACACAAATGGCTAAGTTTTTAAGTCAATATACTAGAATACACGGTAAGTTTATAAATAAAGAAGTTGATATCGCAGAAACTCCTGGTTTTATGACCAATTTTCATTATCAACCTTTTGAAAATAAATTACGCGTTGAAATTAGCAATATTTCATCATTTTTTTATATTCAACCTCTCAATATATATATTGATACCATCTTACGTTTATCTTTAGACCCCAAATCCATAACGGTCGATGCGAAATATATTAAGTCTACTTGCTCGACCACCGTTGAAAAGATTGAACCACAATTAAACACAGTGATTATTCCAAAAGAAATCAAAATCAAACCAATTCAATTCGCCAAACAACCTGAACCAGATATTGTAGAAGAGGAAGATGATGACGAAGCCATTATTTTTGATGATGATGAGGAAGCGGAGAATGATATAGGAGATAATATTATTGAAAACCCTGCCGAAAACGTAGAGGAAGAAGATGAAGGCATTATTTTTGATGATGAAGAGGAAGAAAATATGGAAGGAGGTAAAAAATATAAAGGAGGATTGGGAGAAGAATTAGATGGTAAGATTTTCAAGAAAAAAGATTTGCTATTCAATAAAATGGTTGAAAAAGACAAAAAATTATTTACCATTGAAGAAAAAGATGGGTATACAAGTTATCCGCGTATATGTCCATCTAATGCGAATTTACAACCTGTTATTTTAACAGAAGAAGAAAAAGCCAAAATAGATAAAGAGAACCCTGGCTCATATACAAAAGCCATTAAATACGGAAGCGATCCAAATAAACAACATTATTTTATCTGTCCTCGATTTTGGTGCTTAGCAACCAATACCAGTATTACAGAAGAAGATGTGAAAGCTGGAAAATGCGGTAAAATTTTACCTCCAGATAGTGAAGGTAAACGAATTAAGCCAGGACATTATGTATATGAATTCACCGATAAAAAATACCATATTGATTCCAATACTGGAAAATACAGAGACCATTATCCTGGATTTAAAGAATCAGGAACACATCCTGATAATTTGTGTTTACCTTGTTGTTATAATAATTGGGATGCGCCTTCTCGTGTAAAACGAAGAAATCAATGTTTAAATCCAGAAACATATGTCGCGGATACGAATGAGATACAAAATACATCCTATATTATTGGTGTTGAACGTTTTCCTTTGTTAAAAGACCGTTATGGATTTTTACCTCCATCCATTGAATTATTTTTTAATATTGACCATAATGATGTTATATCGAAACAAAACTCGGCGTTAATCAAAGCGGATTCTAGTATACTATTACGGTATGGGGTTGAATACAATAAAAATAAATCATTTATTGCTTGTATCGCAGATATTTATGCCGAACATAAAAAAATAATTGGAAAAGAAACCGTTGAAATTCCTACTATCAAAGATATGATTGGTATTATTGCGAATTCGATTACCTTAGATATGTTTTTAAAATATAACAATGGTTCTCTTCCTTCCATTTTTAAAATGAAACAAAAAACCGAATTGAGTATTACCGAAATTGAAAAATATCAAAACACCGAATTCTATAAAAGTATTGACCAATCGAATGAATCACAACTCGATTTTTTAGAAGATACTATCTTATCTTTCCAACAATTTTTGAATTATTTAAATGATGAAAACTCATTAGTGGATTATACTTATTTATGGGATTTTATTTCAAATAATAATACCAATTTGTTCGACGGCGGAATCAACCTGATTATTATGAATATATTGAATAATGATATTACCGATAATATGGAAATCATTTGTCCTAGTAATTCATATAATTCTAAGTTATATGACCCTCGTAAATACAATGTATTTATATTAAAGCGAAATGATTTCTATGAACCTATTTATTTATACGATACCAAAGACAAAACAAAAACAGTGATTAAATTGTTTCATCAAGCAAATAAACACAAATCTACTGTGATGACTAACGTGAAACGAATATTGAATGTTATTCAAAATACGATTGGAAATCAATGTTATCCAAAATTCAGTATGCCGAATGTCTATAAATTCAAACATAATATGTTGGTTTTTAAAATATATGGTATATTGAAAGCATATAATTATGTGGTGGAATCTCAAGTTATGAATTATCAAGGCAAAATTATTGGGTTATTAACGAGACAAAGTGATAGCGAAACTACTTTTTTCGTTCCTTGTTTCCCTTCCGCTCCTATTGAAGATGTAAAAATAGTCTTTATGGACGATGATATATGGAATGATTACCGAAACACTCGTGATGAATTGACTACTTTATATCAACAAACTAAAAACCATTCGGAACCTATCTATTGTAAACCATTGTTAAAAGTCATTGAAGATAATCTCATTGTCGGGATATTAACTGAAACAAATCAATTTGTTCAAATTGTTCCTCCTCAAGAAAATTTTGAAGATGACGGCATAGATACACTGGAAAGTTCAAATTATTTGTTAGCAGATAAAGTATTGACTAGCACCAAAGAACCCGATACTCAACGTGTTGATACTACTAAAAAAATATTGTTAGAAAGTCAGTTTTATTTGGCTTTCCGCACCACGATTCGCGGATTAATTAACCAAAACGATAATGCCGAGATTCGCGCGAAATTATTGGATATTATTGATCATTCAACTGAATATTATAAAGACAAATTGAAGAAAATCGAGTTTTTCTTGAGAAAAATGTCGGCTAAATCGTTCCGTTTTACAACTATCAACCAAGAAATCATTGACGATGTCTATGAAATTTCAACCTGTAAAACAAAATGCGAAAAGAAGAGTTATTGTTTAGTGGAAGATGATGAGAACTGTCGTCTTATTTTACCACAATATCATTTAATCAGTCATGTAGATAATGAAAAAGTTTATTTCGGTAGAATTGCCGATGAATTGTTACGGTATAAACGTATCAAGCTATTTATGTTTGAACCAAAATATTATTTAAATGTCACAAATAATGAATATAAAATAAGAAATAATGAAGTCATCATGCTACAATCATTATTGACCAATGAATATTTCGATGGATTAATTCAATTTCCACAAAGTGATTATGTTAAAAATATCACATTTGAACAAGCTGTTCCTTCGATTTCAACTAAAAAATATGATAATGTGGTTTCATTGGATAAACAAGATTTTGAAAAGAAAAATATTGACCAATTAGTTGATGAATTAGGTATTCAATGTATTAAAGAAACAGTTGATGTAATTGGAAATATATCCACCAGTTATTGGAAAAAAGTATTCCCCAAAACTTGTCGCGAAATCATTTTTCATAATTCAGCCCGATGTAGTTTTTATGTATTACTATTAATTTTACAAAAAACAACGAACCAATTTTTATCCATTGAACTATTGAAACTATCATTATGGAATGCTTATAAAGAGTATATTCCAAATTATCAAACACAAATGGTAGATATATTATTTAAACAAGGAAAACAAGCGTTAATGACGAGTGTGCGTAAGAAAACGGTTTCACTTGAAAGTGTAATTATGAGTGAAGAATATTTTTTAACCAATTTAGATATATGGGTAATTGCTCATAAATACAATTTACCAATACTATTATTTTCATCAAAACCGTTCAAATATATGAACGCAGGTATTGATTGGTTAGTTTTATCAAATGTAGATACTATATTATCGAAAAAAATATATTGTATAAGATGTCCCTCCGAAAATGAACCAAACACAATTCCAATGTATCATTTAATTACTCCAAGTGTAAGTGTATCCGAATTAAAAGGGTTTGAAACAATGTTAAATACCGCTATTTCGGGAGGTGAATACAAACGTAATATTATTAGTTTGCCCGATTTTTTGGAACAATCCTAATTTTTAGCAATATAATATATATCTATTTATATATATTATAGATGTCTCAAAAAACTGTTTCAGTATATAGTAAAAAAAGTAAACAGAATAATAGTACAAAGAAACATCCCAAACCATTAGTTATTGATGTAGTGAGCAGTTCTCCTGAATTAAAAATAGACCCACATCTCATTGGTAAAGGAAGTTATGGATGCGTTTATAAACCAAGTCTTCGTTGTAAACAAACCGCAAAAACGATTAATTATAAAAATAAGATTTCCAAATATATGTTGAAAAAACATGCAAACACGGAAATGAAAGAATATGGCTCAATCCATAAAGCCGACCCCAAAAAATATTTATATTTAGGAAAGCCAGAAAAATGTACTCCAAGTGTTGATATTGATAATCGAATTGCGATTAAAAAATGTGATTTACCTGGTGCAAGATTCTTAGAGAATTACTTCATATTACTAATGAATGACGGAGGTTTAAACTTAGCGGATTTCGCAAACGAATTTTCAAACAGACCAGACACTCCTGAAAATAGAAATAAAATAGAATTATTTTTGATTGAAGCACAACGTATTTTATATGGATTAACCGTGTTTTTAGAAAAAGACATTGTTCATCATGACTTAAAAGCCCAAAATATTGTATACAATGAAGAAAAGAACCGCATTAATTTTATTGATTTTGGATTAATGACTTCTAGAAAAGAATTGATAGAAACCAGTCGTAATTCTAACAATAGAAACGCTCTACCACATTGGTCTTATCCTTTTGAAATCACATATTTGAATAAACGAGAATTTGAACTTATGTGTTCCATGTCGGACGACGATAAAAAATTAGTGGTTCAAATTCTTATAAGTAAACTAAATAAACCAGGAATCAATCATATGAGACATTTTTTCTATACTATTATGCCGAATGTTCCTGCTGAAGCAGTAGTCGAAAATATTGAAATTATCATGAACGACTTTTTGGATTTTTTATTAGAAATCAAAGAAAATAATTATGACGATTTTTTAAATAAATCTATTAATACCATTGATACATTTGGTGTAGGTATTGCTTTTATATATGTATTATCTAAGTGTGTTAAGTTTATGAAACCCGAATTGGTTGAGGCATTAAATGAGATTTGTGCGTTTATGATGTGCGCTCATTTACCCAGTCGTTATGAACCTGCCGAAGTATTACATAAATATGAAGAACTTATGCATACGTCTGGTTTGTTAGAAAAACACAATAAATATTATGATAACCATATTATTAAAGACGGCAAAGTGAAACCAAATGGTATTGAGAAGTTAGTTTCAAAACTAGATACTACAAAATTAATTTTATCGCCCGATGAAATCGAAAAATTAGCCGATAGACCTCCTATGATTTGTCCTAGTGGTAAAGAACAACACCCTGTTGAACGCCGTTGTATTCAAAAATGTAAAGAGGGTAAGGTTCGTAATGAAAATTTCCGTTGTGTGAAGAATAAAACTGTTAAAAAAATATCAAAGTAAGTTCTATGTAGTCAGTCATTTTATTGAATAAAGTAGCGTCATTCACATATTCATTTCATTGATTATCCTCTGAACCCTTTTTTAAAACCTTTGGGAACAATCTGTTGTTGACTTTTTGTTCCTGTGCGTCATGGTTTTATTCTTTTTCTATGACCAAATTCTTGTTGATTTTTTGATATATTATCATTGTTATGTGAATAATTTTTATTGTATTTGTTATTTGTATTTTCACAGGTTTTTTCATCTCCTTCATCAAAAAAATCGGCTAAACATGCCCGTCGATAAAATGTTTGTGTTGGTATTTTATACTCGGTGATACTTATAGGCGTATCCTCCGACATAGTAAATAATAAATAACTTATATATTATTTAACTTATTTACATGGTTGAATAATTTATTATTTGTATTCATAATAAATTATTTATGTATTGGCGTTTTAAAATCCCATATCATAACCATCATCGTTATTACAATCACCAATATCTTCGGATTTGATTGCCGATAAATTATTTTTGATTTCTATTTTGTTTTTAGCGCACGTATCGCCCTTGTCTTCTAGATTTCCAAACAATTTTTCTATTTCTTGTTTTTCATCTGTAGTATTGACTTCTACGTCTTCAATATTTTCCATTTCTTTCATATCCAATACTAGATTGAAACAACCTGTTCCAAAATAACCATGTTGACCCATCATAACACTCGCAGAAACGCCGCGCATATGGTCAAAATCCGCATGTCTGGATGCTTTTAATAACACTTCTGTATGAACTTCAAAAGTGGATTTTGAAATTGGACCAATATCATCATTCAATATACCTGAACGGAAAATAGAAACCATGTCTTTATTCGAAGTCATACGGTCGCATAATAAACTTAAATGATGATAGTTGATATTTACATCACTAAATTCCATGACTTCTGTAAATTCATTGAATACGATTTGACGTGCTGCTTCAATACCTAATACATTGAATATTTCTTTAATATCATTTCCATACGTTCGTGTATAATCAATGAAATCTAAAGATAATACTTCCAATAAATTTGTTCCTGTTGTATCTAATATCCATACATCTTTACGACTATATTTTCCTTCATCTTTCACAATATAATTTTGTAATTTACGAGGGATAACATTATCAATTCCTTTCAAACCACGTAATACAATATTATTTACCACAGATTCTTGGAAATTACGTAATAAATATATTTCATCAGATTGGTCTAATGTATCAGGTGCGGTGGATTTCTTTTTATTTTTATTTAATGCGTTTCCGTTCAAACGAATTCTAAAGACCAAATTGGATGAATTGTAATCAGAATATACGCATGATATCTCTCCATCATAACTATTGGTTATCGCAAAGTGAATATCATCCATTGTAATATTTTTATCCAATAATGCTTCCGCATCGATTTCCATACGAACAACCCATTTTGATTTTTGTGTATCGTTTTCTACATTTACTTCCATACATTCTTCTACCATTTTTTCAAATTCATAATATTGTTCCATTAATATACGGTCGTCGATAATATTGGTTGCGTTATCATTTGGGTCAAAACATATTTGAATTGATTTGATTACATCTATTAATTTTGTATGTTCCAACATATTTGCGTATTTGGTCGCTTTGTCCTGTTCTTCTTCTTCTAATGGTTTCAAATGAACAGTTAAGGAAGGATTTTTTGGATTTTCAGTTAAACGCAAGATTTCCTCAATTCTAGGCACACCACGAGTAACATTTGATTTGGATGCTACACCTGATAAATGGAAAGTGTTAAGAGTTAATTGCGTAGTTGGTTCACCAATGGATTGACCCGCAATAACACCTACCATTTCACCAGGATGAACGATGGCTTGCTTGTATTTTAATAATACATTTTCTAAAAGTAAAACCAAACCTTTGCGATGGAAACGTTTATTACATAATAAATCTTTTGGAGTTAAATAGTAATAATATAATACGTGGAACAATGATGTAGGTTGAACAAATCTTAACATATTTAATTTTTCATAATATTCTTCAATCAATTCAAATGCTTCGAATGGGGTAATATCCACGATAGAATTGGAATTTAATCCCAATTGTCCTTGAATATTCGCTATCAAATTTTGAAAAGCAACTGGAATTTTGATTGAATTTTCATTTTTATATTTAAACACGCCTTTTACTATATCATTACGCGCTTGAATCATTTTATCAATATACATTTGAATTTTTGCTTTTGTTTCTTTACGTTGCTTACCCAAGCGGGTTGCTGTTCCTTTGGAATATACATGAATTGTTTCGGTATGTTCATCATTTACTCCAATAATATCGTAATGCATATATACATCTTCTATACTCATACCCACTAGTGGCATGATTTGATTTTCTACACGAGTTGAATCAAACCCATCATCGCCATAAGCAAATTGGATAATCTTACCTTTATTGTTTCTAACGGTCATATCGTATTCTACTTTTAAATCTTCTAGACCTTTAATTAATCTTCTTTGGATATAACCAGTTTGAGAGGTCTTTACCGCAGTATCAATTAAACCGATACGACCACCCATAGCGTGAAAGAATAATTCAGGGGCGGTTAAACCTGAAATATATGAATTTTCAATGAAACCACGCGCGTTTGGTGAATCATCGAATTTACTGAAATGTGGTAAGGTGCGGCTATCAAACCCATATTGAATTCGCTTTCCATCTACGTTTTGTTGGCCTAAACAAGAAATCATTTGTGAAATATTAATCAAACTACCTTTAGAACCCGATTCAACAATCATCAAGAAACGGTTGTCTTTACTTAATGATTTACGACCGATTTTACCTGATTGTTCAGTAGCTTTATTTAATATGTTATTCACGCTTTGTTCAAATTCCGCTAAGTTTGTATTCGCAGTAGGATTTTCGAAAATACCCAAATGAACTTTTTCAATTAATGATTGGACTTCTTGTTTTTGTGATGTTATGACTTGAATAATACTATCTTGTGTTTTCTTATTCGCAATTAAATCACTAATACCTACACTGAATGAACTGGATTTCATATATTCAGTGACAATATTTTGTAAATCATCTATGAAATTCGCTGCGGCCATATTTCCATAATCATTACAAACGCGATGAATAATTCCTTTGGTGGTCGATGCTAAGACTGATTTTTCTAGCTGACCACGGATATACTTACCATTTCTTATTTCTAATACATTGTTGGATGTTTCATATTCTTCATTTTCTTCAAATAATTTTGTTTTATATTTCATTGTTAGTGGTGATAATATTTGGGATAATATATCAAAATTTGTTATTTTATTTCCTTTTTCACGTAATGCTTCTGTATTTACACTATTATACATCATTAATAAGTTCATTGCTTCTCTTGGCGTAAAATTTATGTTTGGCCTTGTAAATCTATATGAACCTAATAATGAATCCTGATATATACCAATGAGTGGGGCATTTACTGCTGGACTAATCATTTGGTATGGTGTTGCCGCCAAATGTCTTAATTCTGTTTCTGCTAAGACATTCTGAGGCATGTGCATATTCATCTCCGAATATATCCCCAAGGTTTCCCAAGGGGGTGGAATACACCTTGTGCCTCATCAGGTTGGTTAGACCTTCATTTGAGACCCGTCGTCATCTACTCTCTGAACCTTCCCCATACTCTTACCATAACGAGGTTAGGGGCTTGGCTGCTGATTGTCCAATCCTTCACTTTTTTACCATTGGGTTCGTCTATTAAACGAGTTCCTCACAAGCGTTTCCGCTAGTGAGTGGTAGTGAAGGCTCTAAGGATTTTCCAGTCAGTTTGGCGACGTTGCCATTTTTTAACTCTTTTATATTTTGTAAAAATTCTAATGCTCTTAATTTATTTTCTTCCAATGAAATTAATGATGAAGTAAACTCTAATTCTTTATTAGGAGGTATTTTAATATTTGATACAACTATATCTTTTATTCTTATTCTCCAACCACATTGTATCTCATTTCTATATTTTGGTGTAATATATGTTTCATAGTTATCGGATATATTTACTTCATATTTCATAATTCTTTCTATTCTTTTATCAAATAAAGAATTTATTATGCCTGATGATACATTCTTTCTAAATTCAATAGATGGACAAAATGATTTACAAGATGTAGTTAAGTTATAACCATTAGGCACAAGTGAATTATTGTTAATTATTTCTTGTGATTCTAACATATTTGCATCTTCTAATGAACAATTATGAAGTATTTGTAGAGTAAAATTATCTTTACCATATTTTTTGATAGCATTATTTAAATTCCGACAACTATATTTTGTGTTATTATTACCAAGAGCTTCTTGTAAATGTGTAATAAATCTACCTTCTGTTCCGTGTGGTATAAATTTATTATGTTTACGTATATGAGAAACTGCTTGTCCAATATATATTTTATTATTTACTGTATTTATAATTTTATAATTTTATAAATTTCAATCCATCTTTTACTTTCATCATTAATTATACATTTTTTTAATTCCAAATTAATTTCCATTTAATATTATATGAGCATTTAATTTTTATATTATTTAAAGAGGGTTATAAATGACTATGGAGTAGCACGCTTTTAACGCTCCATGTTTGGGACAAGATGATGTTTATCCCCATCAAAATCGGCATTGTATGGCCGAGTACAGGCGACATTCATTCTAAATGTATCGCCTTTTTTCATTACTTTCACGATATGGCACATCATACTCATTCTATGTAAAGACGGTTGACGATTAAATAAAACGGCATCACCATCCATCATATGCCGATGAACGATATCGCCATTTTCTAATCGCATAGAACCACGGTCCACATATCTCAATGAAATATTTTCGCCATTCTTTTTTTCTAATATTTTCGCGCCTGGATATACATCCGGACCATTTTGTATTAATTTTGTTAAGAAATCGCGATTTCGGTCATTCACCACAATAGGTTTCGTAATATTTTTGGCTATTTTCATAGGAACACCTAATTGACGAATCGACAAATTAGGGTCTCCTGTAATGACTGAACGAGCACTAAAATCTACACGTTTACCCATCAAATTGCCTCTGATACGACCATTTTTTGAATTCAAACGACCCATAATACATTGTAATGGTCTTCCTGAACGTTGCGCCATCGGATTCGCTCCTTTCACTTTATTATTCACAATCATCGCTATGAAATATTGTAAAAAGGTAGTCATTCCTTCAATAACATTCGGGGATGTGTTTGGATTATTTAATTTTTCCATCAAATCGCGATTTGTTTTTATTATATTGCTGTAAATATGTGTTAAATCATCTTCACTACGTTGTTGCGCATCATGTTTTACCGATGGACGAACCGCTGGTGGTGGAACTGGTAAAACTTGGCATACCATCCATTCTGGACGAGACCATGTTGGACTAAATCCCATAAATGAAATGTCGTCATCTGATATTCGCTTGAATATTTTTAATACCAATTCAGGAGTTAAACGCATATTAATTCGTTTACTTTCAGGGTCTTCATCTGTCGATGTTATATTTTCCCAAATAGCATACAATGTCGCCATTCCTTCCAATTTTATTTTATCAGGTTGTTTACAACCACAACCGTCATCAATACTTTCACCACAACGTTTGACTTTGCTTGATAATTTACAGACATAATCCCAACGGTCTTCTGAATTCATTGTTAAAATATGTTTATGAAGATTTTTATTGATTAATAATTTACTGCACTTAAAACAAACACATCTACTTATTTTCATTATTTCTTTTATATGTTGTATAAAGAATACTGGTCTAGCCAGTTCAATATGACCAAAATACCCTGGTGTATCAATATAGGTTAATCCATCCGTTGGACAAATCAAACCTGGTTCTAATACTCCCATACGAGGGTCAAACAAACCACCCACAACCGGTTTATTACCAATATAAGTATCCCGTGAAGTAATTTCTACGACTGAATTTTTTCGAATTTCTTCAGGAGATAACATACTAAACTGAACACCAATAATTTTCGATGGGGGCTTAAAGTCGACCATTTTATTTCTTTTCGACGACATATTACTATAGCCTAATATATATAATAAGAGAATTATTTATGTTATTTTATTTATAATATATTAAATTCAATTTTTCTGACGCGTTATCACTAAATCATTCCGCTAATAAAATTGAAGTAAGTTCTACAATTTTATTAATAAATTATATAAATTACACAAAAATGCGCTCAATCGACCAATTTAACCACGATAAACATTATTTATCCAACTTATTAAATAATTATACCTATTTGTTGCTTTTTCCCAAAATGTTGTGTATTGATTTGAAACAATATGGAAATATAACTTCACGATTAGGAAGGATTATGAATGAATACAATTTATATTTATTATTATTACGAAAATATCATAAAGATATAAAAAAATTAAAACGATTTGGATATATTTTCAATACATATAGTCAATGGGAACGATGTATTCGACTAACAATAAGTTGGTTTTTAAAAACAAAACATAAATTAATATCGTTATTCTACAAATTAACTGCGAAAGAACAAACACATTTACACCCTTGAAGATTTAAAACCGCACCTTTCGGTATAAAATGAAAGGAAACTTCAAGGTTTGCCTATTTCAAGGCATGTAAATTTTGATTTTGGGAATTCTTCTAAAAACCCTGATGAGTTATTGCTTCTTGATAAATAATTTGGTCTTTCTTTATTATTTATCGCATTATAAGCAATTTTGTAAATATTTGTCGCTCCATTAACATCTCTATTCCAATAACCGCATCCGTTCTTACAACAAATCAGTCCATGGACGATAATGTTTCCTGTTTTGTATGGTCTTGGATTTTCCATTACCATATTTTTCGCACAAATACCTATTTCACATTTGGAACATTTACAACTGGTTCTAAATTCATCAACCAAATAAGTTTGAAAACCTGCTTTTCTAAACAAAGTTCTCATACCTTTTCCTTTGGTTGCTTCCTTATATTTCATTTGTTGTTTTTGTTCGTAATCACCAAAACAAACTACAACTTCTTTTTTATTACCAAAAATGCGTTTGAAATTATTTAACATTTTCTGTTCGCTTTTCTTTGTATTTCTATAACTTTGTAAGCGTAATTTCCTGAATATATATTTTTCGTAAAACTTGAATAAAATACTATTTATTTCACTCTTCTTTTGGATATATTCCTTAAATTTTGTTATGGTAAGTGATTTTCTGTTTAATTTTGATAATTCAGTTTCCCATTCTATAATTGTTTTGTCTTGTATTTTTTCTTTTTTCAATTCTAATTGTATTTTGGAATACTTCTTTTTCTTGGTTTCTTTTCTGCGTTGGTCTTGTGAATATCTAAACTTATTTGCTTTTTTATTATCATCATCTACGCAATAAATCAGGTCATTTTTTCCAGGGTCAATACCCACTATTTTCTTATTTTGTAGTTGTGAATAATCTTTCAATTCATCAATATATTCTTCATTATTTATTCCTTTTTTCATCATCGGTAGTTTCTTTCCAATTAAGTCCTTTCGTAATAATAACAAAGAACAACTAATTCCATCTGTTTCTATCATATGGTGAAATTCATAATGCTTTTTATGAAAACATTTGCGTTCAGTTCTAAAAAAGAATTCCCAAATTTTGTTTTCATTTCGTTTCAAATTTCCTTCTGTTAAATAATCACTTTTGTTTCCTTGTTTTTTCGTCATAAGAAGATGCACTAATGTAGTTGTATCTAATCTTATATGTTTTGGTATAATTTCATTACGCATAGGAAATACATTACAAATTGTTTGTTCTTCTTTTTCTACTTGTTTCATCATTTTAATCATACAAGGAAAATAATCCATAGGACTACACATCAAATCATAATATAGATTTTTCTTGAATTGTTTAACAGGAATAATGTGTTGTTTTTGTTGATTAATCCATGTATGGTAAGAATTATGAGATTTGTATTGTGTTGTTTCAATATTCAATAAATCATTTTTGATTTTTCTTAACTGATTACATAATTTGTTTATTTTTGTATCCTTTTCTTTTTTGGTAATATTCATTTTCCTTATTTTGCTTACAATAAACTTCTTTTTCCAAACTACATTTACATATCGTTCTACATATTCCACAAAATGATTTTTAATGTTATTCTCATACATGGTAAGAATATCAATTGTTAAATAATCCAAAATGGTATTCATATGTGTATATTCAAGTGTATCCTTTTGAATAAGTGGTTCAAAATCGGTTTTGTAAAAAGCAGTTAAATTGTCTTTGAGTTCCTGAATTTCTTTCTTTGCAGGTCTTCCTTGTGCTTTCTCATTACACATGATTTTCATACATGAATTTATAAATACTTTATCTATAACAGGCAAAGCATTATGAGTTTCATAGTAATTCAATAAGTATAGTTTCATAAAAAGTAAAACATTAATTACTATTTTATTACAAAGAATAACAGCATTAGTTATTTTCGGTGTATTTATATCAGGTTGTTTCAAGACACTTTTCAAGGAAAGTTTAATTCCTTTGAAAAAGTCGTCAGGCGGTTTTTCTTTTATAGACATCCCTATAATATTCCTAAATATTTTATTTTTAAGTAATTTAACGAATAAATTATAAAATTGAAACAAAATAATATAAAATCTATTTAACAATAACTACAAATATAAGATGTCAGAACTCATAAGATTAGGTGCAATTAATAAAAAAACGAATCAATATACAAAACCATCACATGCAAATAAACAAGATGAGTTTATATGTATTGATTGTGGGAATGATGTTATTATTCGTCAAGGTAAAATAAGAATTCATCATTTCGCACATTGTAAAGAAGATATAAAATGTAATTTCTATAATAGTCCAAATGAATCACAAATTCATAAAAACGCAAAACTATTATTAAAATATATTCTTGAAAATAAAATACAATTAACAATTAAAAGCAAATGTAATAAATGTAATAAAATAGATGAATATGATATTCCAGAAGTTTCAGAAAATTCGTCAATTATAATTGAATATAGATTTGAATATAATGGAGTAAAAATAGCAGATATAGCATATACTGAAGATAATGAAATATTATGTATATTTGAAATATGCAATACACATAAAACTTGTAGTGAAAATAGACCTGAACCATGGTTTGAATTAGATGCTAAAAATATAATAGAAACTTTTAATGATTGTGATTTACAAACAATACAATTACAATGTATTCGTGATAAAACTTGTGAGGATTGTGATAATCAAGAAAATATTATTGAAAAACAATTAGAAAAAGGCATTATATATTTTAATCAGAGAGGAGCAGGTTGTGGTAAAACATATGAAAGCATACAACTTATACAAAGTGATAAACGATTTATTGAGAAAGAAACATATATTTATCTTACAAAAATGCATTCAGCAAAAGAAGTTATTTATAATGAGTTAAAAGAACAAGAGGAAAGAGGACAATTAAATATATTAGAAATTGTAGAAAATGATAATAATACAGGAAAACAATATAAAATATCTTATTTAAACAAGCAGACAAATAAGGAAATAGTAATTATAATTGGGACGATTGATTCATTTAATTATGCGGTTGTTGATAAAAATAAAATTATAAAACATAATGATTATTTTAAGGGAATAGTTAAAACTATTAGAAATGGGTTTCTTTCAACAAAAGATAGTAAAATAAATTATGCTGGTAAAAGACCATCTCTTAATAAAAAATGTTTAATTGTTATTGATGAAGCACAAGATTTAGGTGAAGAATATATTGAAGCATTTAATACTATAATAACGCATACAAATATTGATGTTTATGTTATTGGAGATAAATTACAAAGTATATGGGGAGAACATAATATTCACACATATATTGATGTAAATAATTTAGATTCTCATATTGAAAGAAGTAATGGTATAAATAAAGTTATGCGTTTTCATAATAAACATTTTATTAATTTTGTAAATGATGTTATCCCTTTTGAAAAATACGGATTACCTCCAATAACCGAAATATGTGATGGGTGTTGTAAATATACTCATGAAAATAGTATTATTCCTTATAATATTTTTGAAGTTCCTAAAATATATGCGAGTGAATTTGACTATCCTAAAATAGATAGAGTTACTGAAAAAATTATATCATTTATGGATAAAGAAATAAACAAGTATAATTATCTACCAAATAATTTCATGTTTATATTTACAATTTTATCAAAAAATATATTCGCAACTATGTTAGAAACAAGAATCCAAAATTATTGGATTAATAAATTTAATGATATTGATTATCAAGAAGTATTGAAACAAAATGAGTTTTGGAAAGATAAAATAAACGATAATAAATTTTATAAATATATATATTTACATAAATCAGATGAAGGTAAATCAATAAATTTGAAAGAATCTGAAAACGCATCAAGGATATTATCTATACATGCATCAAAAGGAAATGGTTGTG
>Ga0214923_10001362_pt1 | contig 34889 bp, 32 predicted proteins | sample LL1510_MetaG_FD_177993 | JGI IMG/M metagenome (GOLD analysis project Ga0214923, IMG submission 177993) | Freshwater microbial communities from Lake Lanier, Atlanta, Georgia, United States - LL-1510 | ecosystem: Environmental > Aquatic > Freshwater > Lake | place: USA: Georgia | collected...
AGAATGGAAAGCACCAAAAACAGAACGTGTTTGGGGGCACTATCGAGTAATTCATGAAACAGGTAAAAAATTTAAAGTAAAAGAATTAATTGTTGAACCGGGTAAAACTCTGAGTATGCAAAAACATGAAAACCGATCAGAATTTTGGTTTGTTGCTGAAGGATATGCTACGGTTTATACAATGAATAACATCGGTACGGAAAAACTAATTGGTGTCTTCGGAGAGCATCAGGACATTTGGATACCAAAACAAAGTTGGCATCGTCTAGAAAATGCAACAAAACAAACCTTACGTTTAATTGAACTTCAATATGGGGAGGAATGTTCAGAACTGGACATTATAAGGCAATGATACAAATACCAATCAGCATTGGAGAATTGATTGACAAACTCACTATTCTTCAGATAAAATTGCAACAAATTGGAGATCACGAGAAATGGAAAAACGTAAAAACAGAATGGAATATTCTATCTAATCTTCCCGAATATAAAGATATCGCATATGAGATTGCACCATATTTCACTAATCTTTATATCGTAAACATGCAACTGTGGGAAATTGAAGATGATATTCGTGAATGTGAAAGAAATCAATTATTTGAAGATAAATTTATTCAATTGGCAAGATCAGTCTACATAACAAATGACAAACGTGCTGCAATTAAAAAAGAAATCAATCTAAAATATGGATCAAAAATTGTAGAAGAAAAATTTTATAAGGAATATTAAAATGGTTAAAGTTTTGAATATGGGAAAACACTATGTGAGTGATTTTGTAAAAGATGACAATGAAGTTAGATCTAAATATTCGTTAGATTTATATTTTGATGATTATGTGGGGGCGGTTAGATTGCCTTCAAATGATCTTGCGCCTCATAATAGTATGTGGGGCAAATATTGGTATCGAAGCGGCATTAATACAAGTATGAAAACTGAATTGATGACAATTACACATGAAATTAAAAAAGTTAAATATCTCAAAAGAGATGATATTTGGCTAGACATTGCATGTAATGATGGCACACTTTTAAGCTATTTGCCTCCATATTTGAAAAAAATTGGAATCGATCCATGCGATGATTCTTTTGTGAAAGAATCAGAAAAACACGGAGAAATTATTCAAGATTATTTTTCTAAACAAGCATGGAACAAAACATCCGTAAGAGATAGAAAAGCGAGTGTGATTACATGTATTGCAATGTTTTATGATTTGGACAATCCAAATCAATTCATCAAAGATATGTATGATATTCTCGATGACGATGGTTTAATAGTTCTTCAGATGAGTTATACTCCTTTAATGCTAAAACAAATGGCATTTGATAATATCTGTCATGAACATGTTTGGTATTATGATCTTACAAGTATCCGTAATCTTTTTGCTCTTCATAAGTTGAAAGTTGTAGATTGTTCTTTAAATGACACTAATGGTGGAAGTTTTCGAATTTATCTTCAAAAGACATGTGCGAAACCTTCAAGTTTTGGCACTGCACCATATCGCGATGTTTGTAATACTAGAATTGAAAGTTTGTTGTATTATGAAACAAATGGAATTAATATTCGAAAACATAACACATGGGAAGATTTTAATTTTAAATTGCATAGAATGAAAAAAGATTTGATGAAAATTATTCATAGTGCAAAAGCTGAAAATAAAACAATCTACGGGTATGGAGCAAGCACAAAAGGCAATACACTTCTTCAATATTTTGAATTGACTGCAAATGAAATTACAGCGATTGCCGAAAGAAGTCCATACAAATTTGGATTAAAAACAATCGGCACAAACATTCCTATTATAAGCGAAGAAGAAATGCGAGCAGCAAAACCAGATTATCTTTTAATACTTCCATGGCATTTTATTAGTGAGTTTATTGTTCGTGAGAGTGCTTTGTTAGCAGAAGGAACAAAAATGATTGTTCCCTGTCCAAAAGTTCAAATTATAGATGCCTATGAAAGCTGATCAAATTATATTTTTTAATCATTGGAGAAATGGCGATTGCTACATTAATAAAGAATACGTTCGGGACATCATCAGCAGATATTCTAATGTAAAATTTTATTACGCACATAATAATCATCAGGAAATTATTTTAGATTTAAACGTTACACACCTTCATATAAATGAAATTGCGAATATTAATACCTTCACTCCGTTAGCTTTTGATAAACAAACTAATACTTTGTATATCAATACATGGGTTGGATGCTGGATCGGAAAACATCTAAAAGAAAAAGAACATGCTAACTTTTATGTTCTACATAGAATGTGGAAAGAAGTTTTTGATGCTTTAGAATTGGAAATGAAAGGCGATTATTTTTATTATCTTCCAGAAATTCATTGGCATTATTATGACATGACTTTATGCAATCAATATCTTCAATCTGTGAAAGGCAAAAGACTTTTTGTTTTTTGCAACGGCAAACAACAAAGCGAACAGAGTAGTATGGGAGATATGGCAAATATCATATTCAACCTTGCATCAAAATATTCTCATTGCGAATTTTTTGTAACTGATAAGGTTGATGTCGATTTGTCTAATGTTAAGTTTAGTGAAGATATTTTAAAATCAACAACAGGAAATCTAAACAAAATTTCTTATATCACTCATTACTCAGAATTAATTGTAGGTAAAAATAGTGGTCCTTTTACCTATGCTCACACAAAGTCAAACATGAACAATGTAAAACAAACATTTATGTGTTTCAGCCATTTTTCTAGGGATTGTTTGATGGGCGAAGGAACTTACTTGTGTAATTCTTATTTTAGTGATACAATTGATGATAATCAATCAATTTCAATTTTGGAAAACTTAATTGAAAATCCTATGTACTCATCTATTCGAAAAGCGACTTGCCATGAAACAAAAAATATTATTCGTTACCGGTCCTGAAGAAAAATGCGGAATTTACCAATATGGATATTCCGTTTATAAAATTTTAGAACAATATTCAGATAATGATGTCAAATTTTACGCAACAGATTTTGGACTAAATTTTTCTAATTCTAATAATTCTAAACACTTTCATTATGATGTTAATGAATATAAACCAGATGTAATTATCTACAATCATCATCCTTGGACGCTGCGTTGGTTGGATAATGGAATTACACGAACAATAAAAAACATGACAAAAATTGTTCAAATCGTATTAACTGGACATGAACATATTGATGAATTTATTGGCGTTGATTCTTATATAATGACTAATCCAAATTATGAAGAGGACGGTCGTTATTTTTCGGATGGATGTAAAACTTTTTCGGCAATCCCTCCTATTATTTACTTTGATGATATCAAGTATCGTCCATATGAAAAAGGAACAATTCAAATAGGAACTAGCGGTATTGGCAATAAAAATAAAGAAAGCCATAATATCATAGGATTAATAAATGAGCAGTTTACAGAAGACGTTATATTAAACGTTCACATCACAAATGGGTATTATGTTGATTCATCAGGAAAAATATCAAACGAAGTTATTGATCACTATAGATCATTGGCAAAAAGCAATATAGACATAAGAGTTAATCAAAATTTTCTTTCTAATCATGAATTAGTACAGTGGTTAAATAAAAATGACATAAACATTTATTGGTATGCAAATAATAACAATCCTGGTGTTAGCTCATCAATAGATAGGGCACTTGCTGCTAAACAACCAATTGGTGTAAATCCTTCAAATTTTTTCGAACATGTAATTAATGATAAAAATGATTTGGCAAAAGTATCGATTAAAGATATCATCGCATACGGACAAGAACCGCTTTTTCAATATTATGAAAAGTGGAGTCCTTACAAACTTGTAGAAAAATATCAAAGTATCATTAATAAGTCACGAAGATCATGAATGTAACATTAATGTTGCAAGGTGAATATGAGCCTTTTACTAAAGAAGTTATACAATCATATATTAAACTTCCATTTGTTGAAAGAATTGTTCTTTCAACATATAAAACTGAACTAAAAATACCTAGTTACGTTGATGTCGTATACAATGAAATTGTTGAGCCTAGAGGTATAGGAAATAGAAATCTTCAAATAAACACATCAAAAAATGGTATGAAATTAATTGATAACAAGTTCGCAGTTAAAATGAGAACAGATCAACTAATTCGACCTCATAGCATGGAAATAATGTACAAGAGATGGATGAAAAATCATAGAGAAAGAAAACTTTTTGTGATGGGAATGTATCGTGCATTTCCTTATCATCCAAGAGATCATGTGTTTTGGGGGGAAACCGAAGATATTAAAAGTTTATTTAATATTCCATTAGATAATGATTTCTCTACAGAACAAGATTATAGATATAAGACAAGAGCGGAAACTTACATTGGTCAGTATTACTATGAAAGATTTGATCCTGAAGTAACAAATCACATCAACAATCCACTAGAATTTCTTGTAGATACTGCGCCAAGAAAAAATGAAGCACTTACAATTGATTTCAAAGTTAGACACTTAGTTTTTGAGCCTTTTCCTAAAGTAAGTATGGCTTGGCCTAGAAAAGGACTTTTAGAGTATCATTATCATGTCGGTGAATATTTTACGGAGTATTGGGGAGATGATTAAATTACTTATATTGGATGTTGATGGTGTAATGACAGATGGTCGTAAATATTATGACAGAGAAGGCACCGTAAGATATAAACAATTTTGCGATAAAGATTGGACTGCAATCAAACGATTTAAAGCATTAGGTATTCCCGTCATATTTTTAACTGGTGATGGATTCAATGTTGCAATTGCACACAAAAGAAATATTGATGTTTATGTAAATCGAAACGATACTCATCATACGGATAAAATACATATGCTGCCGACTATTTGTGAAGAGTATTCGGTTGAACCTTTTGACATTGCTTATATTGGTGATGATATTTTCGATGTAAGACTTCTTGCTGCTGTAGGCCACGCATTCTGCCCTAAAGATGCACCTTCTTGTGTTAAGAGAATTGCACATCATATGCAAGGCAAAGGTGGTGAGAATTTAGTTATGGAATTATTCGATTATCTTGATCAATCAGGAAAACTTCCTAGTTATTATTTTGATCATCATTTAGAAGAAATTTATAAATTGGATTTAAAGGAGAAGTTTTAATATGTATGACGTTGCAATTTATGGACATCTAGTCTTTGATACAATTTTTGACAAGGGTAAAAAAGTAAAAGATTTTGGTGGTATTGCTAATGTTTGGAGGTCTTTTAATTATATTGATCCTAAGTTAGAAGTTTATGTTTGTCCGACAGACATTGGAACCGCACACATTACTTTACATAAAGAAGAGAGCGAACGTGATGGGCATTCTCAGCTAAACATTCATAAAGTTGATTTGAGTATTCAGCCAGCTAAGTACAATCATATTCTTTATATAAATGAACTTGACGATCTAGAATTTATCTCCAGACTTGATGGCATCAATACTGCGGATATTTGTGCAGGAAGAGAATTAGATTCAATTGTTCTTCCATTTTTAGATTATATTTTTGTGTCGCACGAAGATAAGCATCTGTTGCCTGATTTGTCTGATTACAATGGCGTTGTTGTCTATCATTCACCAAAAAGAAGCTATACAAATACAGGGTTAGAGTATGTTGCAAAAGAAAATGAATACATAAAAGGATTGAATGTATTGGGTGCAGGAGATTTTTTTGCATCATGTTTTATTTACGCACACATGCATGAAAGAAAAGATGTTGATTGCCTTACATTATCACATAAACTGACAACAAGATGGTTAAAAGAAACAAATGAAGAAACCTAATATTCTAGTGCCAATGGCTGGCTTGGGCAGTCGCTTTCAGAAAGAGGGCTTTACTGTGCCAAAACAACTGATCAATGTTGGTCAGAAACATCTGATTGATCTTTCATTAGCATGTTTGAAAACCGATGATTGTAATCTAATCTTTATCATTCGTGATGAACATGTCTATAATTTTCGTATGGATGAAATTCTCAAACACAAGTTTGGTCAAACGTGCGAAGTCATTGTTCTAGACCATCTGACAAGAGGTTCCGTTGAAAGTTGCTTACATGCTAAGAATCTCATCAACAACGATGCGCCGTTAATCATTCATACACTTGATATAGAATTTGAACCACAATTCAATCCTTACGATATGCACAAAATATCTGAAGATGGATTGATTCTCACATTTAAGTCTAATAGCATTAATTACAGTTATGCTAAGAGTGAAAAAGGTTTAGTAACCGAAACTGCCGAAAAAAAAGCAATTAGCACAGACGCATGTGTAGGCATTTACGGTTTCAAGCGAGGTTCCGATTTTGTGAAGTATGCAGAACAAATGATTCAAAAAGACATTCGAACAAATAACGAATTCTATATTGCGCCGCTATACAATCTACTCATTCAGAATGATCTAAAAATTACAACGCAAAGCGTAGACAAAATGCATGTTTTTGGTACACCAGATGAATATAGATTCTATAAAAATCATGCAATCAAAAACTTAGGCAATACATCAAAACCTATTGCAATATGTTCTGATCATTCTGGTTACTTTGAAAAAGAAGTTTTTAAAAAAGTAATTGAAGAATACTATCATATGAAGTACATAGATTTTGGTACCTTTGTCAATCGTGATTGTAATTATAAAGATTATATTGCACAAGCTGTACGATCTATTCAAGAAGGCGAATGTGATATTGGTTTTGCATTTTGTAGGACTGGCCAAGGTGTAAATATGTGTGCTAACAAATTCAAAGGCATTCGTTCAGCACTCATCTATGATACATACGCAATGGAGATGGCCATTCGGCATAATTGTGCTAACTTCTTTTCAGTACCAGCAAAACTTGCAACTAAAGATTGGCTAACTGAATTGATGACAGTTTCAATTAGACACACATTTGATGGTGGTAGACACCAGATGCGAATACAGGAATTAGAATCATGAAGACATCGGATATAAACAAATACATCAAAGGATGGTTTGTTGGTGATTTTGAACGATCATTTTATAGAACAAAAGACTTTGAAGTTGCACATCACTGGCATCCAAAAGGTGATCCTACTTATGCACATTATCACAAACTGACAACCGAATTGAATTACATTGTTCGTGGTGAACTCATGGTGTCAGGTGTTTGGATGAAAACTGGTAACATGTGGATCTACGAAGCGAACGAGATTTCAGATGTTGAATTTTTAACGGATACCGATCTCATTGTAGTTCGGTGGCCAAGCATACCAACGGACAAATACGATGCTACTGATCGCACATAGGGGCCTTACAAACGGACCAAATCCAACGTTAGAAAATTCTCCCACACAAATAACAAATTCAATTAATTTAGGATTTGATTGTGAAATTGATTTTTGGAAAATTTATAATAAATTTTTTCTTGGGCACGATGAACCTCAATATGAAGTTGATGAATCGTTCTTTTTTGATTCATCAATGTGGATTCATGCAAAAAATATTCAAGCATTAGAATGGCTAACAGGATTAACAAATAAAAATTTAAATTTTTTTTGGCACCAATCGGATGATTATACTATTACAAGTAAAGGATATATTTGGACATATCCTGGCAAAATTTACACAGATAAAAGCATTTGTGTCATGCCAGAACAATTTCTATCAATTGAAAAATCATTAGATCTAAAATGTTATGGCATATGTTCTGATTATGTTGACAATCTAAGAAAAATGATGTAATATACTAAATATGCAAAACTTTATACGGAATGAACACAAATGAAAACTGAAAAAAGAGAACTTAAAATTAGGTACTATATTAGTAACAAGGAAAATAATAAATTATATTCCGCTTCTTCAGAAGAAATTAAAAATCCAAAATACCGTTCCGCAAAACCTGCAAATGTAAAAAACAAATATGGATACTATCAAAATGACGGGATTACAGCATTTAGGGCAGAATGACACTTAAAATTATAACCTCAAAAGAATTTGAAAGCGAAATTAAAAAAATTGTTGCCGAAAAACGTGAAATTTCAATGATTGACGCAATTCTTTTTTTTTGCGAGGAAAGAAAAATTGAAATAGAAACCGCGGCAGGACTTGTCACAACAAGAATGAAGACTGCAATTGAAGCCGAGGCTATAAAATCTAGAATGTTAAAGAATAACAAAGCAAGATTGCCACTAAACGATGAATAACAAAAATGGATGCAATACTCGTATACAAAATATATACCGCAATTAAAAACCATTTTGTACTTGACGGCTATGATTATTTCAGATACAATAAAAGAATTAATGTAAACTATGATTCTTTCATGAAGCGAAAAGACAAAATTTTTTTTGCAAAATTGGGCAATAGAAAAAAAGAATATTTGGAAGGATTTTTAGTTGCAAACTTTTTACATGATCCGAAAATGTGGGTAGGAGAACTCCTATCAGATGAGAGCGAAACTCGATATAAAAATTGGAAGAAAAAACAAGAATCTATAAGTTATTTGTTTACAAATGAAATTGATTTTATGGAAGGTCTTAATAAACAAGAATTTAATTTGTTGTTTGTTAACGCTCAAAATGAGCATCCAAAGATTATTCAAAAATATCTGAGGAATGAAATCAGCATTGAAACACTTATTATACTGAATGATATATTGAATTTTATTCGAAAGTATGATAAAATTATTGATGATCCAATTTATAAAGAGGTAAGTAAACTATGCAAAAAATACCAGCCATTTTTAAAGTTGGATTTGGCAAAGATGAAAAATATTTTGAAAAGCAAATTGATGCAAATTTAGAAAAAAATAAAAAAATTTGTGCTCTTTGCATTTCAAAAGAGAGTTATAATCTACTATATAATATAGTAAATTATGATAATGTGGACAAGAAGCATACAATTAATACATTTTAATACGAGGTAATACATATGGCAAATTCATTCGCAGATTTGAAGCGTTCTGGTAATAAAGATTTGGAACGCCTAACAGCAGAAATCAGCAAACTTTCAGATAAAAATGAAGGCAAGAAATCCTACGAGGATACTCGATTCTGGAAACCCACAGTAGATAAGGTAGGTAATGGCTCGGCAGTCATTCGTTTCTTACCTTCTCCGGCAGGAGAAGATATGCCTTGGGTTCAAATTTTCTCCCATTCATTTCAAGGCCCAGGTGGATGGTATATTGAAAATTCTCTGACCACTCTTAATAAAAAAGATCCAGTTTCTGAACACAATACTGTGCTTTGGAACTCTGGCGTTGAAGCAAACAAAGAGATTGCACGAAAACAAAAACGCAAACTTCAGTATATTGCTAACATTTACGTTGTCAAAGACCCAGGAAATCCCGACAACGAAGGTAAGGTTTTCTTGTTCAAGTTTGGTAAGAAAATCTTTGATAAGATCAATGAAGCAATGAATCCTGATTTCGAAGATGAAACACCTGTGAATCCTTTTCATCTATGGGAAGGCGCAAACTTCAAGTTGAAGATTCGTAAAGTAGAAGGTTATACAAACTACGACAAATCTGAATTTGATTCTTCCGGTCCATTGTCAAAGGATGACGATGACCTAGAAAAAATTTGGAAAAGCGAATATCTTCTTTCAGAATTCTTAGATGCTAAGAACTTCAAAACTTATGACGAACTTAAAGAACGTTTGAATAAGGTTCTTGGCTTATCAGATTCCTTTAAACCTTCATCATCAGTTGTTGAAGAAAAAGCACCCAAGAAAAAGGCAAGTGCTGAGAGCAGCAAGGCTTGGGATGATGGTGATGATGAGGATATGAGTTACTTCAACAAATTGGTTGAAGAAGAATAATTTTCTCCTTTGTTGGATTTTATGGGGGCTTTATGCCCCCTTTTTATGCTGCTAATGGCATCATTGTATTTACTCCTGAACTACGCAATGGATCATAACCTAAGGATCCAGCATTGAAATTATTTACTGTTGTACTATTGTCTGTTGTTTGATTTCCACTTCCTACAACATTCACACTGTTATCTTCTTTTACCGCTCCACTAGTTGTAGGCAATGCTGAAGCCGGCAAAGGCGTAATTCTAGATGATGTTGAAGTTATCAATCCAGTCGGAGAACTTCCGGATGATGAGGTTGAAACAGGTTTTATATAAGTTGATGAATCGACATGTCTTTTAATATCTGACACATCAATAGTGTCAGTTGCTGATTTTTGTCCTTGAACATCATAGTTATAGATTGGATTACCATATTTATCAATTGCTATTACATTATCATCATATTTTGTAATTGTATAAGGAACTTTATTTCCAGAATCATCTGTTGTTTCGCCCGTCACTGTTATTTTAGGGGCATCGACATATATTCCTTTTTTGAAGTCATAGACCATTCTAGGACCTTCGTCTTCACCACCGCCATAAGGCCCCTTGACCTTTAACATATTATAATAATCCTCAATTTCTTTTGATAGTGCAGCATTTTCGTGATACAATCCTCCACCAATGGTAGGATCAAAAGTTTTATCACGCTTTAATTCTGACATCAATCCGGTTGCAAGTGATGCAAATGATTTTCCTTTTACCACTTTAACAGCAGCATCAATTTTCTCAAGTTGTTTAGCATCAGATTTAGTAGCAAACAAATCACGAATCTTTGTTGTCATGTCTGATGCAAGTCGACCGAGATTTATTTTGTCTGGCGCACCAAAACGATAAGTGTTTCTAGACTGTTGTGCTGATGTTGATGGTGTTTCTGATCCTTCCAACAAATAAATAATAACATCTTCCGGATGAATGTAAACAAGAATTGTGTGGAAAGGAGGTTGAACGCCTGATCTAACTTCTATTAATTTTGTAGCGTTGAAACATGCTTTGATGATGTAATCGACAAATCCATATAATTCTTTTGGAGGACCATTTTCTTCTCTAACATTGAAAATATTTTCTATGTTATTATTTCCTAGAACTCTAATGCCTCTCACAAGAACAGGTTTCTTAGGTCTAGAGCCAAAGAGTTTTCCTCCTATAAACGAACCGATTACAGCACCAATTCCAGGAAGAATTAAATTGCCTATATACGCTCCTGCTGCTGAACCAGCAGCACCTTTAAAGTCACCTTTAAATGCTCTGTAAATTGCATCAGCATAAGGTAATACTTCACTAAAAGCTTGCATACCTGCTGACGCAAAACCGGCATTTTGTGCAGCAATCATTGCTGCTTGTTCACCGAAAGGGTTGATTCCATATTGTAATGCAGCACCAAATTGACCAAGTGTTTGACTTCCTGTAAACATTGCAGCATTTGTAAGTGATGCACCTAAAGACCCTGCAAGCGTATATCCTGCGCCTGCTGCGCCTGCTGCGCCTGCTGCGCCTGCTGCACCCGCACCAGCAGCGCCTCCTCCACCTGCCGCTGCTGTTGTACCAAATATATTTCCAAAAAATTGACTTGCTGCTGGTTTTACAAATTGTTGAGCACCAGCACTGATTGCAAAATTAGCAAACGCCTTTACATAAGGATTCTTTATGTTTTGTGTTAGTTTGTTTGCAATGACTGCTGTGCCCAAATCAAATGCAAAGTTTCCTAAACTGCCGAAAAATGATGATGCGCTTCCTGTGCCACTACCTACTACTGTTGTTCCACGACCAGTCTTAGATTCAATCGAAGTTAAAATTTGATTTTGTGTATTTTGTAACTGTTCATCTGTTACTTGTTTAGCCAACGATGCTGCATCTCTAGCCTGTTGTGCTGCTTCAATGCCTTCGCCAGCCTTTTTAGCCTCAAGAAATCTTTTTCCCGCATCATCATATTCTTTCTTTGCAGCATCACTTGCGGCTTTTTGATCATCATATTGTTTAATTAATGATTGATCTATTTTCCTTAAATAGAATTGTGCATCATCGGTTAATGCACCAGTTCTCATATTAAAGAATCGAGGATCAGGAACGCCAGGAACATTTTCCATTCCTGTATATGAATGAGTTCTTCCTGTTCTTGGATCAGTATACTTAGGCGCAGGTGCGTTTGGATTGACAACACCTCTTACTTGATTTGTAATTGCTGCTGCACCAACATCGCCTAGATAATTTGCTGCTTGTTGCCCTGAACTAAATCCATATTTCATGAACAATGTTTCAGGGCCAGAAGCAACACCAGTCAAGCCATAAAGGAATTGTTCAGTTGCAACTTGCTTGTTGCCTTTTCTGAAGTTTCCTATAATTTGTCCGGTTAATTGCTCTGCTTGTCCTGGAGGAAGAATACTTCCAAACAATGATCTACCGACCGATCTTGCGCCAATTTCAAGATATGCTGTACCTAACTGTGTTACAAGAGGTGCATATGCTTTACCTATTGTTTTACCAAATACATTTGTTAGAACTTTTTCTGTGTTTTTTGAAAGGTTCAATGCGCCTGCAAGTTGTTGCCCACGATACATTTCGCCTTTTGCGGTTGCGCTAGAAACTAAACGTGTTCCTTCTTTTCCATAAAATGCAGTAAATGTTGTTCTAAGTGCGTTTGCAATTAATCTTTGTGTTGTTTGATCAAATGCTGAAAGAAATCTATTTTCCGCGTTTTGAATTAATCGTCTGTCGCGTTCTTCTGGTGTTAAAACTCTTCTTGTGGGCCTTACTGTTATTGCTGCAATTTTTGCAGTAACGACTGAAGCATTTGCACCTTTTTTTGTTTCTTTAAGTTGTGCTGCTGCATATTGATTTGCTTTTTTATCTTCAACTTGCACTGGTTTTTGACGATCAGGAATTATAGTTCCTGATGTATCTTTTCGTGCTTCAGCAAGACGAAGAAGTTTTTCTACTTCAGACGGTGTTTCTGCAATGATTTTTTTTAATTCATCAGGTGTAGTCGGAGAAACTATTGTTTTTTTAGCGGCTTCCTGAAGTGCTGCAATTCTTTGTGGTAAAGGAAGTTTGGCTAATTCTGTTTGATCTGCTATAACAGATAAAGAACTTGTCGGTTTTCTATTTTTTAATCTATCAGATATATTTTTATTATTCTGTTCGGCGGTAGCAATTGGTGCTGTCGCATCGAATAATTTTGCTTCATCTTCTCTTCTTTTCTTTAATCCAGCATTTGTTCTTTCAAGTTGTATTTTGTTTAAATGGGGCGCTTTTTTAGGATCAACGGTAGAAATGCCGTTGCGTAAACTAGCCGCTGCTGCGCCCATATTGCCAGATTTAATTGCATCTGCAAATCCCTGAGGCATTCTTCCAGTATTATAAACATAACTTAGAATTGCAGTCTTTTGATTTTCGCTTAGTTTGCTGTATGCTTCTTGACCAATTGCGCCAACAACAATATTTTCAAACTTTTTAATGTCAAGATCAAATAGTTTATCAGCTTGTTCTTTATTAATTTTTGTTAATGAACCATCTTTGCCCCTAACTTCAATTGAATTGCCGCCACCTAAATCAATTTTTCCTGCTTTAACTTCTTGTTCAGTAATATTATGACCATATCCAATTGCGTATCGATCTGTATCTTTTTTTGCAATACTAACATAACCTTCTTTTTGGGTTATGAAAGTTTTAGCATTCACGCTTGGTTCCGCACCTCCAGTCTTTTGTTGATTTTTCTTTTTTTGTGATTCTCTAATTCTTCTTGCAACATTTTCATCTGGCGTTTCGGTTCCTTTGAGTGATCCGCCAAACATTGCGCCAGGCTTCATCAAGCCTGCCATTGCATCAATTACTTCATAGGCTAAGAGTGCCCAACCTAGATAAGGAACAAATCTACCTAGACCTCTACCTGCTGTTCCTAATATGCCTCCGAGTCCGCCAAATCTACCTCCACCTCCTGGAGGTTTTGGAATTTTGGGTGTTGGTGCTTTTCCTCCACCTACTGCACCACCCCCTCTTCCTAAAATGTCTCCTAACTTTTTTATTCCAAAAATACTGGCAAGAGCAGTGGCTATGTCACCAAGCCCACTGAATTTTCCAAGCAAATCCATCAATGATGATCCGCCTGCTCCTGATCCAGTTCCGTCTTTACCTGGTTTTAAATCTTGAATCGCTTTTAAAAGTTTATCATCACGAAGTGTTTTTTCTCTTTCAGCCTCTTCTGTAAATAATTGTTTTTGTTTTTCTGAATTTAATTGTTGCTGTACAAGACGATTTTGAATCGTAACTGAATTGTTAATGGCTCTCAAGGAGCGGGCCATGTCAAGACTTATAACATTATTTTTTCTTTGCTCTTGAACGACATCTTGTGTTGCTTCTAAATTTTTTTCTTCATATATTTTGTTTGCTTTGTCTTTAATTTCTTTAGATAAAGCATAAAGCGCAGTAAATGCTGGCATTTCTGCCATTGCTGCACCTTTAATGCCTTGACCAAATCCTTTAACAGTTGCTTTGGCAGAATCGAGCACCATTTGCCCGATTGCTCTGCCATAATCTGAAATTGCCATTAGCCACGCTCCAGAACCGCATCAGGATCAATATCTTTCATGTTTCTATTCATTGCAGGACGTGGACTTGACATTCCCATCGGAGAAGGATTAATAGGTGTAACAGTATCATAGGTTCTAGTTACTGACATTTGAGTGGTGTTCATTCCCATACCACCCATGCCTCCCATACCCATACCACCAGCAGGAGCACCAACACCTACGCTTGATGTTGTAGAAACACCTGCCATTTTTTCTTGTCCTCTAGACCATGCAGTGATACCTAAAACAGCACCCATGGCTAAATGATATAAACCACCATTCGAAAGAGTAAGTGGAACCCACTGTCTAAAAGCATCATTTGCAGCTTGTGTTTCCCAAAACTGAACAATTGTAAACATTATAGGAAATACAACAAAATCAAACACGCACACAAACATATATTGCCAGCCCATCATTGGGCGCCATTTTCTTTGCATCCAGTCTTCCGCTGGTTTCTTTTCTTCGGCCATTTATTTGCCTCTTTGTCGTGATTGCTCTTTTATTCTTTCATTTTCTTCAGTCACATGCTGGGAGAGTAATAGGACATAAATTTCTCTCTCAAAAGGCATCATATTTTCCAAATCTTCTAAACTGTATTTATGATGTTGCATTAGGGCAAAGTTTGTTTTGTAATAGTTTAACAAACTTTCTTGCCCTAACGTTATACGAAAAAATTTGCTAGGCCCTCCAAAGTAATTTCTTCATCTTTGTTACATCCGGGACACTTCCAACCAAACGTATGCTTTAGTTTAGGCATTGTTTCAAAAAATCTTGATAGTTTTTGAAATTGTTCTTGAGATAGATTTTCGACAAATTCTACAAGTTCTTCCTTTGTAGAATCTTCTTTTTTGTATATGTTATCTTTGTCAAAAATGAAATCAATCGAATTGATAATTGCATCAGTTGCTAGTTCAATCTGATTTTTATCTTCAGCCACATCTGCTGAAATAATCATCTCTGCTGTTGGATATTTAAATTTAACACCAATTCCAGTTGCATCATCTAATACAATTTTATCTTGATGCTCAATATTTTTGTGAACCTCAACATTCAACAAGTTTAGTTTATATCTTGTAGTATGATTGCATTCTTCGCCGTCAACATTTGTATTTGCAGGATGATTTAAATTTAATTCAATTTCTTCACCTACAGATTTTGCTCTTAGTCTTAAGAAGAAATATTCTAAATCAAATACAGGCAATTTATCAACGTCAATTTCGTCAATTGCACAGTTTGTAATAATTTGTTTGATCGCTAACATCATTGCTTTTTGATCTGATGCTTCCATAGCAATCAATAAAATCTTTTGTTCTTTAACTAAGAACGGTCTATATTTTACTGACTGCCCAGTGGAGGGCAATATTAATTCAAAAAGCGGTGCACTAATTTTAGGTAAAGCCATAATTTTCTCCAATCATGAAAAATTAAAGTAAAAACGCAAACTCTGAACTGTAAGTATAATATCTATAAGCAAGTGTAACACCAAATCTTTGATAGGTGTTAATTTCTTCCCAAGTCGCACTCATTGGCGTAAGAGCGATAGGATAAACATCGTACATAGTATATGAACAAAGTATTAAACCTTTCGAATCTAATTGATCTACCGTCAATTTATTTCCTTGTGCATATTCGTTATAAAAACGAAGCGTCCCTGCACCTTCATTGCCGGCAGGAATGACAATAAAATCAATCCATGCTTCAAAAAGTGTTCTTTCTGCAAAATCTTCAGCACAAATAATTGACAATTGAATATCGTTATAAGTTACATCATACGGCAATTTCAATGAAGGACCAGCGCCGACAGCATCCTCAACTGTTGCAACTGTTCTGCCTGGCAATTCAGCACGTTCACACCTAAATTTAAAATTATCAAGACTTTTTCCTAATGCAAGTCTTGCTAAAAGACTAGATTTAACTGAAAGTTCGGCTTGAAATAAATTTGGTCTTGCAAGTCCCGAACCTAACGCTGCCCTTAAATCTGATATCTTAAAACTTGCTCTAGGTATTCGGTTTCCTATAACTGTTACTGTTTCATTTGCCATATTAAACTCCTATTTTTTTCCTTGATTCAGACCAAACTAAACTTGTATCTGCTTTTCTAAATGATTCTGTTGGTAAAAACAAAGCAATGTCCCATTCGGTTACTTGAATTTCCATAAAAGGCGAACGAACATGATTTCTTAAATATTTTTTAAGTGTTGGTTTAAAAAAACGATACTTTGATGCACTTTTTAAAACTTGATACGATATTTTTACTCTTGTTGATTCGTCATATTTTTTATTTGTTAATGTTGAGTATAAAGCATTCATTAGCTTTGTTCTTAAAGTGTGAGGAAGATAGTGAAAATTAATTCCTAAAAATCCATCGTTTTGAAATTCAACAGGAAAAATAAGAGGAAATGTATCGTAATAAGGAAGTTCAGCTTTGAATTTAGGATCATAACGAAACGCATACATATATCCATACTCCATTTCGTATGTTTTTCTTGCTCTGTCGGTTCTTTTTTCAAAATTTGTTGCGCTGATACGATTTAAATTGCCAGCAGCGTTCCGATACCAATCCCTCGCAGCAGCAGTTCTTGCTGGTACGATACCTTTACGAATGCCTTGAAGCAAAATGTCGTCGAAAATTGTTGTCATATAGTTATTTATGTCAATTGTTTTTCAGTTATAATTTTAAATTCCCATTTTCTATCATGTGCATATTCGATTGCTGCTTTCCATTTTGCTTGATTGACCCCCCAAGTGGCAACTTCATTTAGAAATCGTCTTGTTGGTTTTCCTTTAGGAGTGTCTTTTCTTTTTGGCGGCTGTGTTTGTGAATGCGGTTTAATCTCAATTAAAACCGTTTTGATTTGCTCATCTTTATCTTTGTATTTCATCCAAAAATCTACAAAGTATCGATGATATCGATTGTCGAGAGGCGAAACATATGGAACAACCACTTCTTCAGATGCCCATTCTAAAACATTATCATTTAGATCGCAATAAACCATGAATCTTCGTTCTAAAAGACTGCGATAGGTAATTTTAGTAGGATCACCTTTATACTTTCTATAATTTTTTGGTTTAAATTTACCTTTATAAGACATAAATATATAAAATTACAAGGAGTTTACATGGCTGAAGAAACCATATTTGGTATTGATTTAGGAACGGACGTGTCCTTTGCTTATGCAGGCACAGGAGACATAATTTTTGGTGCTGAATATGCAAATCAAGATTTTTTAGTTCCACTCGCCAAATTTACGTTCTATGATGCATTTGGCAATTCACTATCAGACACCGCACCAACTATTTATATTCGTATGCCAGGCACATTCAATACGTCACTGATCAATGGTTATCAACCGATTACAGGAATTTTTGGTCGACCATCATTAGATGAAGTCAATGCAGTATTTACAGATAAACTTTCTCAATTGGGGGACGCTGCAATCACTTCGTTACAAAAACAAATTGTAAGTGCAGCAGCAGGTGGTATAGGATATGCAGCAAGCGCAGGTAATTCTGGAAAAGCGCAGGTTGAATTTTTACAAAGAAAACTTCTAAATTCATTTCAGCAATTGATTTATCAAGGTCCAACATTTAGAAGATTTCAAATACCTTTTATAATGAAACCATCAGATATAAATGAAGCAACATACATGAGAGCAATTATTCACAATTTTAGATACGCATCTTCTCCTCGAATAGATACAAATACTTTGGTGAATTCTGATTCGTCATCAATTGATTTTCTTGCACTGTCAACACCGGAAGAAAATAATAACGAAAATGCACAAGCAGCAGCAGAGGCGGCGGCTCAAGCAGTATTGTTTACTCAAGAAGAGGCTGCACAATTAGCACAATTGTCAGGAAGCGTTCTTGCATTTGGATATCCAGATTTGTGTCGATTGGAACTAGTGTTAGGACAAACAGGTTTATCCGCAATCAAAGATAGAAATGGTAATGAAACGGGAGGGGAATCACTTAATATAACATCTTTAGTGCCAGTATTTAAATCTGACTATTGTGTAATTGAAAGTGTAGCAGTTGACTATGGCGCACAAAACAAGATGACATTTTTAAATGCAAAAGATGCTGGTGGTGAAGATGGTGATTACGTTCCAAGCGAAGTCACAATGACAATATCACTTCAAGAAATCAATCTCATCACAGCAAACAAAGTTGCTAGAGATTACCATAACAATAAGATGATCATACTATAATGAGTATTTTCCAACTTCAACCAAAAATTCAACTATCGCTTGACGATATTGATACGATTCGTGTAATTGATATTACACTTTCTCAGAGAATAAAAGAATTTTTAAAAACTTTTAGAGGTATTGCATATCAACCATATGTTGTTAAAGATGGAGAACGTCCAGACTATGTTGCTTATAAAATTTATAAAGATCCAACACTAGATTGGATGATTCTTTTGGCGAATGATATGTATAGTGTTTACGAAGACTGGCCAAAAGATCAGAATTCTTTTGAAAACTACATTACGGATAAGTATGAAAGTTTAAATTCGGCAAGATCAACCGTAAAATATTATTATGATTCGAAAAGGAATATTATTGATTTGACAACATATACGGCATTAAGTCCTCTCTTGAGGAGTTCAGAAAGCATTTATGATTGGGAATTCAGAAAAAATATCAATAAATCAAAAATTAAAGTTATTTTACCTTCTCTCGTAGGCCCAATTCAAACTGAACTAAAATCACGAAAAATTATACCAATCACTTAAATGGCTATCGTAACTCCTACACAAAAATTTATTGATGATTTAAAGGGTGTATCTCCTTTTGTCTCCACTAATGTCAATCAAAATAATAAGTTGAGTATAAACAATGAACCGGGAACACGTTCTATTATTATAGGAAGTACAACTGTAGTTGACTTTATTAATTTAACGTTGAACAATGGTGAAACGGTTTCATTAAAAGCAACATATAAAGGCATAAGTGTTGAAGAAAGTATATTCAATGCTGCAATTAGAGGCACACTTATGATGTATGATGATTCAGGAGGCCTCGAAAAATTTACCATCGAAGGCGGAGAAAAAATATCAATTAAAATTTCTGGGCCCAAAACAAAAGAAGGAAATGCTGGACCAATTCTTATTTGGCGAGAAGATTTAGTCGTACAATCAATTACAAAAAATGAAGTTTCAATAAGAAACACTGCTTTACAATATTCGTTAATTTTCACATCTAAATCATATTTAACATCAATAAAAAGAAATTATTTTTATCCGTGTAGAGAATCAATTGCAACTGCCGTTGTTAGTATCTTTAAACAAATGAGTACCAATGATTTGTTTATTGAAGATCCGAAAATCACACTAAAAACACCTTATCTTCCTCCCGGAATTAATCCGCACAAAGTAATTGATCAGTTAGCACAAAGGGCATGTGCAAGCGGAAAATATTTTGTTTTTTTTGAGAGATTTGTGCCAATCACAGGAACCTATCCAGACGGAAGACCTTTTGCAGCAACTCACGTTTTCATGAGTTTAGATACGATTTACTCACAGGCACGTGGTGTGCCAAAAATTATTTTTGCACAAAAATTAAATGCAAATTTAGAAAGTAATAATTATCTTAGAGCAGGACGGTATGTAAGAGAAAACAATTTTAATCATATCAATGCAATGATGCTTGGTCTTTACAACTCTGAGTTGGTATCAATTAATCCAATTAGAAAGGTTTCTAATACTGAAATTTTATCATATACAAGAAATGACACAAGAACTAGTGATTTTTACGTTAATAAATTATTAAGCAGTAAAAACTTTTTTAGTTATTATAATGATCTTGAAAATGAAAATCCTGGAAGAAAACTATTTTTCAAATCAGTTAATGATCCTGTTGCTAAAGAATCTTGGCTATCAAAGCATATTTTCGGAAACCTTACAAAAAATTTATTTAAAGTTACTGTAGATATTCAAGGCGGAACAAATACCATTGGTATTGGACAAGTTGTAGATTTTTATGCACCAAGTCAAGTTTCATTGATATCAAATCCCCAATCATCAACGCCTGAAATTGACCGATTATATTCTGGATTTTATTTGGTCACTTCAGTTGTCCATCAAATCGTTGAAGGTAAATATATAAAAACACTTGAGTTGAGTAGAGGATCGTCTCCAATAAATTTAGATTCTGAATTAAGATATGTAGAATTATCTAAACAAGAACAAGATCAAAATGATAAAATTAATAATAACATTCGTCTTCCATCAAGCGAAATAACATTAATAGCAGAACGCAAAACCAGCACAAAATCAAAAAGTCGTTAAAATAGGGGCAAAAATGAAACTATCATTTACAGAATATGCAACATTAAAAGATTATCGTGCAACAGAATTAATTGAAAAACAAATTGTATATGGCAATGGGGGCTCATATGGTCAAATTGTTTTTCTTGCAGGCGGAGCAGGATCAGGAAAAGGTTTTGCAATCAAAAATTTCATGAGATGGCAGGACTTTAAAAAATTTGATGTGGATGAATTGAAAACTGCGTTTCAAGAATTAGATAGACTAGGAAAATTTACCACAAAGGACTTACTGGATAAGTACGGTAAAAATATTTCTGCAAAAGACATGGAACACATTCAAAAACATGTATTGGATAAAGGATATGGTTTAAAAGATTTAAATCTTAAAACATCAGCACACGTTGCAGCACTACATATTTTTGTTCGTGCAACAGGCGCAAAAAACAAAGTGTTAGATCTAGTTTTACAAGGCGCAGAAAAAGATAGACTACCCAATCTATTGTTTGATTCTACATTTAAAGATTTAGATGATTTAAATACAATTATTCCTCTTGCAATCAATGCTGGCTATTTACCAAAAAATATTCACCTAACTTGGATTCTAACAAACTACGAAATTGCAATTAAAAATAATAAAAGTCGTTCTAGGGTTGTTCCGGATGACATTTTGCTTGCAACTCATAGGGGTGCCGCATCAACAGTTTATAATTTAATTTACAAAGGTGTTCCCGCAGAAATAGATGGTGGAATTTATGTGGTGTTAAATAATCCTGAGAATACAATTTATATCAAAGATCCAAAAACGGGAAAACCTTACAAAAATTTAAAAGGCGATATGATTGTCAAAGATTTTAAATATTTGAATTTTAAAGACCCAGGCAAACCAGCGAAAAAAGAAATCGAATTGAAAAAACAATTGCTACAATGGATTCAAAATAATGTTCCGCCCAATTCATTAGACACCTCAGATTTTGATAACCTATGAAAAAATATAAAGAATTAATTCAAGGCATTACTCTTTCACAAAAAGAATGGGAAGAAGAAGTTTATGGTCCAGAACTAACAGAAGTTTTGAAAATGGTAGACGGAAGGTGGGCTTTAGTTTCCAAAAAAACAGAACGCCCTCTTGCGTACTATAAAGGAGAAGGTAAGCCATCAGACGAATGGGTTGCAGATCAAGAACGAAGAATACAATATTTTAAACACAGAGGATAAATGAGAAATTTTATAGGACACGATGGATTTATCTGGTGGGTTGGGGTTGTTGAAGATGTAGAAGATCCTCTCAGATTAGGTCGATGTAAAGTAAGATGTTTTGGATATCATCCACCAAAGTCTGCTAACCAAGTTTTAACTTCAGATTTGCCTTGGGCGACTACAATTCATCCAATCAATACTCCAAATTTATATGCAACACCTAAAGTTGGAGATTGGTTATTTGGATTCTTTCTTGATAGTTTGTCTGCACAAGAACCAGCAATCATAGGATACTTTCCTTCAATACCCCTCAATATAAATGATCCAAACGCATATAAATCTCTTTTCAGCGTTGTGCCTGAAAGAAAAAGAAATTTTGATAAAGCAAACACAGCATCGGCGAAATCTTTTAAAACAATCCAGGATGATGTTCGATGGGAGTTTGATAAATTTAGTTTTATTGCTAATAATCATTACATTTCAATTTTAGAAAATGATGCAACATTAGGATTAGAACAACAAATTACAATTAGTAAAATACCACAGTATGTCAGTGGCATTCTAAAAAGTTACTCAAATAATATAACAATTGCCAGTTTGAATGGAACAATCAAAATTGACGATGTGGAAAAATCAGTCAAAATCAGAGGTGGTTTAGATAAAATAAACGAAAAAGAATTTTCGCTGGTTATTGATAGAGCAGAAAATAAAATGACTTTGGGTGATGAAGATAAACGATTCATTAAATTTGAATCGGGAAACATTATCTTTAAGCATAATGATGGCGCAGAAATTACTTTAAATAAAGACATAAAGCTAGACGCAACTGGACAGTTTAATGTTCAGATTGATGGAAAAATAATTATAGATACACTACAACACATTGAAGTTACAACAAATAAGTTCACAATGACAGGAACTGATTTTGAATTCAATTCAGATAATTTTACAGTAAATGGTGGGTCGGTAGACATCATTGCATCAGAAGCCACAATTAGTTCCGAAAGTTCTTTATCATTAATAGATGAAAATTGGAATACCAATTTAAATTATATAATGCAAAAAATACATTTACTTAGCGAAGCAGTTGATAGTTTAGGATTGGCGGTAAATGAAATTGTTGGTGCAATAAATGGGGCACCACAGGCAACCGCACAAACACCAGGAGGAGGAACAGTGACAGTTATCACAGATATTGCATCAGTAAGTCCGGTGATAATTTCCATCGATGTCTAAAATAGGAGAAACTTATGACAAATCATGAAAATTTAGTTAATTTATTTGATACTTACCTTGCTGAAAATGCAAAGTTTACAGAAAAAGGCAACAAAACAGCAGGAACAAGAGCTAGAAAAGCACTTGCTGAAATTGCGAAAGCGACAAAAGAGCGCAGAAAAGAAATACAAGAACAAAAGACAGTTCAAGAATAGAAATAAATAAAAGGAAAAAATGGCAACAATAATTTTCTATAAAGATTTACCTCTAGATTTCACACCACATCCTGTGAGTGGAGACGTTTTACCCGTAACAAATGAGGTTGCAATTCGAAGGGCGGTAATTAACCTAATTCGAACAAAGAAAGGAACTCGCCCATTTTTTCCTGAATATGGATGCGATGTTGATGCGATGATTTTTGGAAATGATGACGCTTTCACAAAAGAAAGAATTAAGGATTCAATTGTAAATGCAATCTCTCGATATGAGCCAAGAATTAATTTAGAAAAAATTGCAATTCGATATGAAAACTATGGATTAGACGTAACATTAACTTATCGAATTAAAAATGTTGGGCTACAATCAACAGCAACGACAACAATTAAAAGGGCTGCATAATGGCTGAGCAAAAAAATCTTAGAGTTGATGATCTCAACTTCTCAGGAATTAAAACAAATTTAAAAAATTATTTAAAGGCTCAAGATCAATTTAGAGATTATAACTTTGATTCTTCAGGTATGAACATTTTGCTTGACCTTCTTTCCTATAACACATACTATAATGCAGTTTATTTGAATTTAGCCTCATCCGAAGCATTTTTATCTACCGCACAAAAAAGAAATTCAGTTGTTAATCTTGCAAAATCTTTGAATTATACACCAAGATCAACAACTTCTGCAAAAGTTTCAGGCACAGTTGTTGCAACAGTAACGGGTGCTCCATCGTCAATAACAATTCCTCAGTATACAGAATTTACTGGAACTATAAATGGAGTAACGTTTAGTTTTTTAAGCGATGAAGCTATCACTCTTTACAGTGCAGATGATTATGAAGGAACAATTAACCTTACTGAAGGAACTTTAATCACCCGAAGATATACTGTAAATACTTCAGATGCGGAACAAAGATTTTTAATTCCAAATCTAAATGTAGATACAAGCACATTATCAGTTAGCGTTCTAAATTCTTCTTCAGACAGCACATCTAGAACATTTGAGCCAGTCGATAATTTAGTTGAGGTTTCATCGACATCAAGAATTTACTATCTGGAAGAAGTTGAAGATGGTCAATTTGAAATTAAATTTGGTGACGATATTTTTGGTGTTGAACTTGACAACGGAAATATTGTTGTGTTACAATACTTAGTGTCAAGTGGATCGGAATCAAATGACATTCAAGAACTTACTTTTGCTGATACAATTACTTCAGTAACTGATTTAGCGTTCACCGCAACATCAGGCGCAGCAGGAGGAAATGCAAGAGAAACAATTTCATCAATAAAGTATAACGCACCAAAATTCTATCAATCTCAAAATAGAGTTGTAACCGCAGAAGATTATAAGGCGCTTTTACTCAGGCAATCCACAGTTAAATCTGTTATCGTTTGGGGCGGTGAGGACAATGATCCTCCCGAATACGGAAAAGTTTTCATTGCAGTTAAACCAGTTGTAGGATTAGCACTGACTGCAACCGAAAAAAACAATTTAATTAATACTATTATGAAACCAAAAAAAGTATTGACAGTATCAACTGAAATTGTCGATCCAGAATATCTTTACCTGTTAATTGATTTAACCGTCAAATATGATTCTACCGCTACATCTTTAACAGAGGCAGCAATTGAATCATTGATTCAAGCAGTTGTTGAAAATTATAATGATACAGAAATTAATACTTTTTCGAAATATTTTAGATTTTCAAAATTGAATCGTTTGGTTGATTTTTCTGAACGTTCTATTTTAAATAGTGATCTTGTTGTTCGTATGAGAAGAGAGATTGATGTAACATTAGGTCTTTCTACACGATATGAAATTAATTTTTCAAACTCAATTGATTCTACAACAAATGAAAGACCTTCTACTCATCCTTATGGTGCGGGAAACAAACTAACGTCTAATGCATTTACATACTTAGGATATGAGAATTGTTACCTTGAAGAAAATAACGGAATTCTCAGAATCTACAGAATTTCTGGTTCTAGTAGATTAGGCGTCTTAAACAATGCTGGCACCCTCAATTATACAACAGGTAGGGTTGTCTTGTCAAGTTTTGCTCCAACAGAATTTGCAGATGGAGGAAATACACTAAAACTTACTGCATATCCTGCACAGAAAGATATTCTACCTTTAAGAAAACAAATTATTCAAATTCGTGACGCAGATATTAATATTACCATGTTGGACGATAATACAATCAGTTTGGTAAGTAGGTAATGCAAAATTCAAATTTTAAACCGTCATTAAATATAGATTCATTTTTTGGCGAAACAGTAGACAACGAAAGATTCTTGCTTTTCGTTAGAGCGTACTATGAATGGCTACAAACTTCGAAAATCACCATTAGTGATAAAGTTGGCACGTTTTCTCGTGGCGAAACAATTACTGGATCAACATCAAAATCTACAGCAGTTATTAAGGAAGTTGGATCAGACTATCTTGTTATAAAATCCGAATCATACTTACCTTTTGAAATAGATGAAACAATTACTGGAGGCACATCTGGCGCAACTGCAAGCATCAGTGTCATCAAAGATAATGTTGTTAGAGCGACAGGACAGTTTTTAAATAACCGTTACCTCGAAAGTTCGGTAGATAAGTATGTTGATTATTTAAGAACAGAGCTTTACGACAGTATACCCAAAGACTATCTAGGCGATAAGCGCCAACTCGCACTTAAATTTAAAAACTTTTTTGAATCAAAAAGTAACGAAGAATCGTATCGTTTTATATTCAAACTTTTATATAATGAACCTGTAGAATTTTATTATCCAGGAGAAGATGTTCTTAGAGTTTCAGACGGCAACTTTGAAAAAACTAGAATTATTCGTGCCGTTGTTACAGATGAAATTTTTGATTTTTTAGAAAAAACAATTCGTGGAGAAACTTCTGGAGCACTTGCTAATGTAGTCGATGTTAAAAAGTTTTTCATCGGCGGAACAGAAATTGCAGAGTTAACATTAAAACTTGTCAGCGGAAATTTCAGTGACGGAGAAACCATTGTTGATATCGATGACGAAACATTAACCACCACTCTGTATGGAATTATTACAGGGTTTACAATTAATGATGCTGGTTCTGGTTATCAAGTCGATGATGAGATTATAATTACTGGTAATGGATCAGAAGCTGCGGCTAAAATTTCTTCAGTAAAAAAATCGCCAATTAGCGCACTAAAGATAAACACTATTGGGCATGGCTATCAATTAAATGCAAATGCAACAATTAATAATTCTGGTACTGGAGGTTCCGGATTAATTGTTCGTGTGACTGAACTTGCAAATACCTACACAGTTACAAACATAAACACCAGCGCATCCTATACAGTAGGTGAAATTTCAAGAGTTTCAATTATTAATCGTGGCGAAAACTATTACGCCGCACCCACAATTACTTTACAAGATACAACAATTGCATCTTTGGGTTTGTTATCGCCAAAGTTAATTACAATTAATAATGCAGGTTCAAATTATGGTGTCGGAAATACACTTATTTTTACCGGAGGATCAGGAGCAAATGCTGCTGGTCAAATTGCATCAATTAATGAATCTTTTGGTTACTCAAACAATTTACTTTTTGAAGATGGATTTTTAATGCTGTCTGAGAACAGCTATGACGATGTTATCAAAACTGAAGATTGGAATACATTAGGTTCAATTAAGCGTATTGAATTGACTAATTTTGGTAACGGCTATACAACAGCAAATCTTCCTTCGATTAGTGTGTCATCAACAACAGGATCGAACGCAAATCTTGTTACAACAAATATTCAAGGCAAAAATGCAAATGTAGAAGTTGACATTGCAAACAATGTTACTGGATTAGGATCGATTCGAGCAATTGAAGTAACTAATTTTGGTATAAATTACAGCACAGCAACTGCCTTTGCAAATACTGGAGATGGTAACGCAAATATTACACCAATCATCAGCGGTTTAGGAATTAAAGATGGAAATTGGATTGATGATGACGGCAAAGTATCATACAAATATATTCAAGATTCATATTATTATCAAGATTTTTCATATGTTTTAAAAAGTGGACTTGCGTTTAGTGGCTACTCCGATATAATTAAAAAAATTATTCATCCAGCTGGTTTGCAATTTTTTGGCGAAATTCTCATTAAAAGCAATATTCTTAATGTTTCAGAATTCTTGTCTGAAGTGCAAAAATATGTAATTACATTTATATCATCAGGCGTGGGCGGTATTATTGATGTTCAAATGATGATTGATCAGTTTGATCACGAATATGATATTATTATTACGCCTACCGTTCTTGTGGCAGATGCATTTGGGGATCCAGATAGAAGTATTGTTGTGTCTAAATTTACTCTTGGACTGAGTGAAGTTCAACATAACAATACTAGAATTAAATTTGAATTGCCTATTACAATACCTTCAGAAATATTATCGATTCCAACAAATTACATAATAAGTCTTCAGTTAAACGCAGGATCAAGTTATGGCGAATTTGCATATGGTGATTTAATCATTGGAGGAACAGAAACTCCATTGGGACCACTATCGGAAAGTTATGTTGATATACCTATTTCAGATTTAGCTTCATTTAAATTTAGTGATGCCTTATTAATAGACACTGAAATTTTTAATACATCATCAATTGTTCTTGAGATAGACAATATAACTTCTTTAAATATTTTAACCATTATGTCTAATGAACTTAAAATTATTTTAAAGGAAATGGGCGGGATAATTGATGTTCAGTCATCAATCGATAAAGAAAAAACACAAATATCTGAAATTATAGAAACACTTATTAGTGAAACTTCAGTAAGTGCAATAGTGTTTAGTTATTACGATGCATTTAAAACATTTACAACATTATCTTCTGTCGAAAGCACTTCAAATATTGAAGTTCAAATTAAACTGCCAACTATTACAATACCTTCAGAAATATTATCGATTCCAACAAATTACATAATAAGTCTTCAGTTAAACGCGGGATCAAGTTATGGCGAATTTATATATGATAATTTAGTAATTGGGGGGACAGAAACTCCATTGGGACCACTATCGAATAATTATGCCGATACCCCCATTTCAGATTTAGCTTCATTTAAATTTAGTGATGCCTTATCAATAGACACTGAAATTTTTAATACATCATCAATTGTTCTTGAGATAAATAATATGTCTTCTTTTGATTTTTTAATTGAAAAAGAAGTTAAAAATGAAATAATTTCAGAATTCGAAACTTTAGCGTCAATTAATTCTGAACAAAGTGTTTTACTTACCACTTTATATCCAATATCTTCATATGGAACAAAAGAATACCAAGAAACGCCAATTTCAACATACGCATTCAATACAATTTCAGAATATGCATCTAATACAATTGGCGATCAATATTCTTTAGATGCCTCAACTGAAAGTGTATATAATAATTATCAGGCAATACAAGGAAATGTTTCATATGCTTTAACCGGGGTTATTCAATCGGAAACAATAAATTTATTATCGCAAACAACTTTAGAGGCTGTGGCAGGACTAACATTTTTTGATACCTTACCACAAATTTTAGGAATTGGAACAATATTCAATTCAGATTTTGGTGTAAATGATGTTTTTGTTGCAAATGATGAATATTTTTCAGTAACTTCTGTAGTAAGTAATACTTTACTTTATGTTGATAGAAATCCATCATCAACATTCACAAATGTTATTGCGTATAAACAAATTTGAGTAAAAAAAATATAAATAAACAAAACCAAATAAAATTTAGGAGATTTTTATGGGGTCAATTGTAACAAGTAAATTTAGAATTCACAATGCAGAGCAATTTGTTGAGGGATTCGACGAATCGGCAAATTCCATTGTTTATCTAACAATCGGTAGAAATAGAGAATTTGCTGATGACAACAACCCACCAACACCAGTTAATTCTACGGCAAATATTGAATTTACGCCATGGAGAGAAGCATACGCGGCAAAAAGAATTACTGCGTCAGATGTAACCCATGCTGTTCCTAGACATGACTGGACATCTGGCACAGTCTACGACCAGTATGATGATCAGGACACAAACCTTCTAGATGACGATTTTTATGTCCTCACAGAAGATTATAATGTTTATAAGTGTCTTTTTAATAATGGAGCCACGGCATCAACAACTAAACCAACTGGAGTTTCATCATCAAGATTTGAAACTGCTGATGGATACATTTGGAAATATATGTATACCATCACAACAGCAAAGGCTTTAAAATTTTTAACAAATGATTATATTTCTGTTCAAACTCTTGCATCTGATGGAGGCGAAGACCAGTGGGATGTGCAGGCCGCTGCTGTAGATGGAGCTTTAGATATTGTTCTTGTAACATCTGGCGGATCAGCATATGGTTCAGCACCGGCAGTTACAATCCGTGGAGATGGAACTGGAGCGACTGCAAATAGTACAATATCTGGTGGTGTGGTCACAAAAGTAACCATTATCAATCGCGGATCGGGTTATACAAACGCAAGTGTTTCTTTTGCTTCTGGCGCAGCAACAGCAAGAGCAATTATCGGTCCTAAAGGTGGTCACGGTGCAGATGCAATTGAGGAGTTGGGCGGAAAATATGTTATGATGAATATACGCTTAGACGGTAATCAATCAAATACATTTTCAACAGCAAATGAATTTAGACAAGTTTCTCTTATTCGTGATCCGTATGAATGGAACACATCAACCAGAGCGGTGTCAACAGTATATCGTCAAACCATGCGATATACATTAGGTGGTGTTTCTGGCACATTTACTGCGGATGAATTTGTTTCTGATGCAGGTTCACCAGCAAATACTGCAAGCGTTGTTGAATGGGATGCAACAAATAATTACTTGTATACATTGCTACCACTTAACACAGTGTTTGCAAACGCTGCGGTTTTAACTGGAGGTTCTTCTAGTGCAACAGGTACAGTTATTGCAACATCAAATGCAGGACTTCAGCCTTACAGCGGTGAAATTCTTTATGTTGAAAATAGAGTGCCTATTGCTAGAGCGGATGATCAAATTGAAGACGTAAAACTAATTATTCAATTTTAATAAATTAAATTTAATCAATGGCAAATACAAATCCTGGTGGTTTGGACTTAAATGTAAGTCCATATTTCGATGACTATGATGAAGATAAAAAGTTTACAAGAGTTCTTTATCGTCCTGGACGCGCAGTTCAGGCTAGAGAACTCACACAAGCGCAAACTTATCAACAAGCACAAATTCGTCGATTTGCAGATTATTTTTTCAAACAAGGTTCAATTATTGATGGCTGTGAAGTTAAGCTAGATACAAATTTAGATTTTGTAAAAATTCAAACAAATTATAATGGTTCTGAGGTTGATGTTGAAGATTTTAAAGGCAAAATTATTTATGGTGCTAATAGTGGACTTAAAGCATATTGTGGCATTGTTTCCGATCTAGAAAATGAGGATCCAAAAACTTTATTCATTAATTATCTTTCTACTGGCTCAGTCGTGCTTACAACCAATGTGGCTCCTATCACATTAGTTTCAGGCAATACTATTACATTTTCTACAGGCAATACTGCAACAATTGAAGCCGGTTTTATAGATCCAATTAGTGGAACATGTAAAATTCTTGTTTCAAATGTTACGGGAATACTCACAACAACAACAGCAAACACAGTATCAAACACCGGATCAATAATTTCAATCAGCGTTAGTGATGTAAATGATAGAAGGTCTAATACAGTTTTTTTGAATTCTGATACACTTTTCACCAAAGATGTGACATCAAGGGCATATGCCTTAGCCGCAACATCAAGGGCCACAATTAATGTTGTAGATGAAGGTTTGTCTACGCAAAAAATATATCTTAAAGGATCTAAAGTAACTATTAAAGAAGGTGTCATGTGGACATCTGACCATTTCGTAAAAAATTCAGAACAAACTATTATTCTTGATAAGTATAAAAATGTTCCATCATATAAAGTTGGTCTTGTGCCAGTCAAAACTTTTGTAGATCACATTGCCGATACAAGTTTATTAGATAATTCTCAAGGAACACCTAACTTTCAAGCACCTGGAGCCGATCGATTAAAAATTGATGTATCTCTTGCTAAAGTTGCATTAGGTCAAGCAACAGATGAAAATGAATTCATCACAATGGTCGAAATCGAAGATGGATCAATTCGCGAGAAAAAAAGCACATCCGTAGAAAGAAAACTTGAAAGTGAGATTGCAAAAAGAACTTTTGAAGAATCTGGCGATTACACACTCAATGATCCTTTGATTTATATCAGAGAACATTTACTCATTAATGACAATAACGGTAAATATAGTTCAAATAATGGAGGTCAGAATGATTTTCTTTTAGCTGAAATTGATCCTTTTGTAAGTTATGTTTCTGGTTATAGAAATGAAACATTTCTGAAAAATTCTGTACCAATTCTAAAAGGTTTAGATACTGAATATAGAGAACAGACAAAAACTCAAATTAATTATGGCCAATACATCGAAGTAAGAGAATTGGTTGGCGCATGGGATTTTATGGAAGGCACTAAAGTTGATCTATATGATACTGCTCAACAAGTTATAACAAAAGATTATTGGTCCGCCGCATCATTGTCAGGATCAAAAATTGGTGAAGCAAGAGTTAGAGCAATTGAGCATGTCAGCGGAGTTCATGGTGTGGCATCGGCAACATATTATTTGTATTTGTATGAAATGACAATGAATGCAAATAAAAATTTTGCAGATGTTCGATCAATTTATGATTCAGCAACTCCGTCAAGATTTGCTGACGTTGTATTGAGTCCAGCTGGAAATGCAGTATTAAATGAATCATCTTTTAATACTTTAATTTTTAAATTGCCCTATGATGCAATTAAAACAATTCGTGATGATCAACAAAACATTGAAAGCCAATTTAGATTTAAAAAGAAATTTTCAATTACTTTTAACTCTGGAATTGCAACAATTTCGTCAACTGATTCATCAGAAACTTTTGTCGGAACAGGTGAACTGAGTGATACACAGAAAAATGAATTTTACATGGCGGTTGTCACAAACGGCGGGGCAAATGTTGAAACTACATCACTTTCGGGCACAGTGACAGTATCAGCGAGTTCAAATGCAGTTACGGGAACTAGTACATCATTTACGACACAAGTTAATATTGGCGATGTTTTAAAAATTAACAGCTTGAATAGAAAAGTTTCTTCAATTTCAAATAATACGTTTTTAAATCTTGAAGACGTTCATACAACTGGAGCAACATCAAATACGTTTACTAAAATTTTACCTGCAGGTGCAATAATACCATTGACAAATTTTGGTGGCACTGGATCTGAAAGAAGTGTTAACATTCCATCTCCTGGTACGGCTGTTGTTGACATAAAAGAAAATGCAACATTTACTGCCGACGTAATTACAACAATGGATCGCATAAATGCGAGAGAGAAAAAGAAAACACTTGTATATCAAGCAACAGCAAATATAAATCCTGATGTTCATTCAAATGGTAAAACAGGACCTTTTAGCTTAGGATATGGTGACGTATATCAAATTCATGCAATTTATCAGTCATCAAATTTTAGCACTGCTGCTACAACTTCTAATACAGATGTAACTTCAAATTATAAATTTGATAATGGGCAGCGAGATTATGCATACGAACATGCAACAATTACTCCGAATCCTGGTGTAACTCCCACAGGAAGACTTCTTGTTGTGTTTGATCATTTCACGCATGACACAACACAGGGCGTCGGCTATTTTTCAGTTGATTCTTATCCTGTAAATGATTCGGCGGCATCAAATACAACAATTACAACAGCGACCATTAGTCAATTCAGAAGTCCAATTTCAGGTACATTATACAAATTGCGCGATTGTGTGGATTTTAGACCAATTAAAACTGCAAACACTTCATTGAACCCAATTGATACAGGAACGTATCAAGTTCCAGTAGGCGGTTTACATATACCAACTTCTCTGTCCGATTTTGATGCAGACTTGATTTATTATAAAGGAAGAATTGGCAAATTATTCATCACAACTCTTGGCGCATTTGGTATCAATAACGGCAAACCCGCAAGTAAAAATAATTCAAATCCAACAATACCTCCAAAATTACCTGACACACTTGAACTAGCCCAATTAAATATACCACCTTATCCATCTGAGCCTAAAGATGTAAAAATTACACTGTTTAAAAATAGACGATATACTATGGCCGACATTGGTCAAATTAATGATAAAGTCCAAAGACTTGAATATTTTACAACTTTGAATTTTTTAGAAAAACAAGCACAACAATCAACACTTTTAGATGATGCCGGCCTTGATCGATTTAAAAATGGCATTCTTGTTGACGCATTTACTGGGCATTCAGTTGGAAATGTTTTAAGCCCAGATTATGCAGCAGCGATTAATAAACAAGAAAGATATTTAACTTGTTTACAAGACAATGCAAATTCTATAGCAGTGAGATATAATAGCACAACATCTACAACCACAAAAACGGTTGGAAATAAAGTTATGCTGCCTTATACACAAGTTGTTGCTACAGATTTAAATCAGCCCTATGCGTCAAAACAAATTAGACTAACTGAAGAACTCCAATACATATGGGAAGGCGATTTAAGAATTGTACCATTTGCAGACAATTGGATAAACACGACAAATGATACAACAAAAAATATTGTTTATAACGACAATGGTGATTCGGATAATTGGGCTAGTCTTGTTAACGCATGGAATACTGAAATTGCGCCATTGACAAACCATATTGTTGGAACACCTGCAACAAGCACAAGAGCGGAAACAACTCAATTGGGTGATTTTAGAATCACCGAGCAAGTTGCAACAACAACAACGACACTCCGAGGATTTCAACAATTAGCTTCAGGCACTCAACAAACCGTTCCTCAGAGAATTAGTGGTGATAGAGTTGTAGACATTGTAGCATCACAATTTATCAGATCTAGAGATTTTATAATTCATGCCACTGGATTGAAAAACAATACAAGAGTTTATGCATATTTTGATAATGAAAACGTTACTCAAAATTGCAAACAAATTAGACTTTTAGGAGCAACAACAACAATTGAATCTTTCAATGATCTTTATAATAATAATGGTATATTGACTGGCGAAGGCACATCTTGGGAAAAGATTGCAGATGGAGCTAGTGCTCAGCCTTTTTATGTAAAAAATAATGAAATTTATATCATCTTTACTGTGCCTCAAAATAAATTTTATGTTGGACAAAGAGAATTTAAAATCACAGACAATGAAATCAATAATGATGGCTTAGCACTTACTTTTGCGAAGAATACGTTATTTGCACAGGGGCTTACACAAGTTAAAAGTGATATAACAATCAACACAAGACCATTTAATGCTTCATTTAATTCAGCGACCAATAGAAGAACTACTCAGACATCAACATCCTCATCAAACCGAACACTTTCTGGAATAGTTTCTACTGCTGAGCCAATTGTGCCAGTTGTAAATAACATTACAAATAATTTTATAACACAAAGAATTGAAGCAACGGATCAAGTTACTGTTAATCAAGTCAATGACATTGTAAGTAGGGCTGTTGCAGGCATTCCAATAAATGCGCCAACAGATTTAACTGCTGTAAATAATCGATTA
>Ga0214923_10001363_pt1 | contig 34882 bp, 37 predicted proteins | sample LL1510_MetaG_FD_177993 | JGI IMG/M metagenome (GOLD analysis project Ga0214923, IMG submission 177993) | Freshwater microbial communities from Lake Lanier, Atlanta, Georgia, United States - LL-1510 | ecosystem: Environmental > Aquatic > Freshwater > Lake | place: USA: Georgia | collected...
CCTTCATTGAGCCCTTGCTTGACCCAATCCATTTCTAACCCATCAACATACACAAGGCTTTTACCGTCTACATAAACTTTGACACCGTAACTATCATAGACAAACTGATCTCTAGTCAATGTTGGGTTATCCACATATTCTAGCACATAGGCCAATCCACTACAACCTGTGGTTTTTACTCCTACACGTATGCCCAAGCCCTTACCACGTTTAGCCAAGTTGGCTTTAACACGTTCTGCGGCAGTTTCTGTTAGTGTGATCATAATATTATTTATCAGTAAAAAAGGACCCGAAGGTCCTTTGTTATGCGTAAACTTCATCGAACTTACGCAGTGCCCGTTGTCTTGCCAACCACAATTTTAATCTTATAACCAGTGATAATTCGACTTCATCTTCAGTGACTATGCGTAGACGTTGTAAATTACGTGCTATGCTGTCATCAAAAACTATGTATTTGACATCCTCTAAATCACGATTAACTGTGGTGGGGGCAAAACGTCGGACTAATATTACTTCTTTGCTTCTGCTTTCTTTTCCTCTTTTTTTGCTTCAGGCTTAGCGGCAGGAGCAGCGGCAGGAGCAGCGGCAGGAGCAGCGGCAGGAGCAGCGGCAGGAGCAGCGGCAGCAGGCTTAGTATCAGCCTTCTTTTCTTCTTTCTTAGCATCAGCAGCGAAAGCGGTTACTGCAAAAGCAGCAGTGATAAGTGCGATCAATGTTTTCATTTAAATTTCCTCTTTAAAATAGTAGCATATTTACTGCTACATTAATATTAACGCCTTAATCCTAGTTTTAGTTGACAGGATTATGCTTTAATTGATAATCTTTTATTGCGGCTTTAATAGCATCCTCTGCTAGGATCGAACAGTGGATCTTGACTGGCGGGAGAGCCAATTCTTCAGCTATATGGGTATTACGTATCGTGGATGCTTGGTCAATAGTTTTTCCTTTGACCCATTCTGTAATCAACGAACTGCTTGCAATCGCCGAACCACACCCGTACGTCTTGAAGCGAGCATCAGTGATAATTCCCGTTTCATTGTCTACTTTAATTTGTAATTTCATTACATCACCGCAAGCAGGAGCACCAACCATACCAGTACCTACTCCCTCTTCATCTTTATTGAATGAACCTACATTACGGGGATTTTCATAATGATCTAACACTTTTTCAGAATAAGCCATAGTCGTAAATCTCCTCTTCTATGTTTGTTGTTTGTTTTTGTATGGGTGGAAATTTTAGATTTCCAAACTTTTGGAGGAAAAGGCTCCAGGCCTCATCCTCTTCTGGTGTTACTTCTAAATTGTTATAATTTATCATTGTAAAAATATCTTATAATCTGCATTAAATTTATTTGAATAAAATTCTGCTTCTATAATATAATTTTCTTTAAGAAGTGGTATTAAATGTTCTAATTTTTTTGATATAAGAATTCCGACATGAGCGTCAAAGGTTCTGTCAAATAGTCTAACATAATTCTCACTTGGCTTAAAAAGACTATAACTATAGCTGTATTCGTGCCGAGGTTCTGCATCATGATAAGCTACTACATCAAAAGACTCATGAAGTTGGATTAAAGTTTCAAGTCTAAATCCTGCGTAACCATCAACAAATAAAAAATTCAAATCATTCGTCATAAACAATTTATAAAATGATATTGCTTCATCTAGTATATTTTTTGGTATATCTTTTCTTCTTGTCCCTCTAAGGATTTTATTAGGAATTTCATGATGAATAAGTTTATGATTATCATTTTCAATAATCAAATTTTCATTTCTCAACTTATTAATCCAATCTTGATCATTCTCAATAGAGATAACCTTTGAACAATTGTTAAAGAAAAGTGGAGTACTATTTAAACCTGCTCCAATTTCAAGTACTCCAGATATAGGAAAAGTTTTCAAAATACTAGAGTTAATAGGTACATGAGATCCCCATCTTAGATCCTTAAATACATTAGGTTTTAATTTTAATTGTGGTATTTTTTTCATTTGCATCCGTAGATTGTACCATAAATTGCCCTTCCCATTTGATCCTTATACCAACCCCTTTCTTCGGTAAGTTGCGTACCTGCTGGACATACTAGATTCGGCACACTGTCAATATTATATATCACAGTAGGGGCTGGTTGATTCTGCATGATTATAGTAGGTTGTGCTTCTACTCGATTACTGGCTATAGCAGCACCAACTACACCACCAATGATCAAAGGTGCTACCCAATGATGGGCAGGGGGACTCTGCCAATACCTGTTATGATACCTATATCCATGATGATATGGACCTGCTAGTGCTACTGAACCAAATGCTAATGTTACTGCGGCTATTAATGTTTTCATAACTTACTCCTTGTAAGTATATAAACGTATTTACCTAGGATTTAGTTGACTTATCTGCCTCTTTTCTAGCATTTTTTACAGCAGTAACATCATTACGTACTTCTTTACATAATTTTGCCAATTCCTGTAAATGCTTACGTACTCTAGTACCTGCGGCTCCATTACCTTTAACATAAAACTTGTCAAAGTCGCCCTGCATACCATCTACTAGTTTTTTGAAATCGTCAAATCTGTTTTGATCCATATAATTCTCCTTACTAGTAATTTAGCAAAAGCCTATACTTTAGTCAATAAAAACGATTACTCAGCATCAAAGAAGAACATATGCCATAATCTACAGTTATCTTTGTTGTATCCAAAATATTCTTTGGCCGCGTGAATCAATCCACCATCGTAGATTACCAATCTATTATACACATTACCCACTACGTCAACATCTTCGTATTGTGTGCCATCTAAGAAAGTGATTTGATTAAAACAGTCCATAATACGTGGATCGCTACAATGACGTACACGGTTGGCCTTAAAAGCAGCCATTCTAGTGCCTGCACTATATGGAGCATTAGGAGTAAGATATATTAGTCCAGCAAACTTTTGAAAATCAGTATGCCAAGTTGTCGATTCACCTGCTACATTATGTTGAAAACGTCCATTCATTCCATGACTTTCCCAATTGGTTATACGCATACCCATAATTTGTTCAAACTTTTCTTTCATTCCTGGAAAGAAAAACTGTTCCCTAGTACGTTTACCAATAAAACCAGGATCATCATAATAATTTTGATATAGGGCGAATTCACGCACACTATCTGGATCATCATAGAAATCTTCTACAATCCACATTCTAGGCTTTTTCTTTGTGCCCATAGTAATACCGTGCATTTGTGGAAAACTAAAGACTAAAGGCTGATGTATGCCCTCTAATACTGGCATAAAGAAACTATTCTCTTTAACTATTTGAGGAAGCTTATCTACATTGTATGGCCTTAGATGATGATCCCGTACAGCTACAGGATCTTGTCCTGTTTCTACAGGTACAAAAGTTTTCATATAACTTTCACGTATATCGTGTCCTAATGCACTATGTTCACTGTAAAAGTGGCTATTTGTGTACATCTTCCACTTATCTTCACGTGATCCCATCCACTGAAATTTCCATCCTGCATCCTGTATTTCGTTATTATCTTGCAAATACATTCCAGGGAAGTCTACCCAAGTCCAACGTCCGTCTCTAGTTTTCTCTCTACGAAAGTCACTCAAGCTATATATGGTAAAATGTTCACTGCGACAAACATAGCCTTGTCTGTTTTGTACCATTTCGCCTGTAGTTGCCTGTAGTTGCCAGGCGCTGTGTCCACTCAAGTGTGCTAAGGGCAGTCTAATATTATGTATAGGACTATTATAGCTTATACTACGATAGTAATCTACAAAACCGTAGTTAGGAATTTCATCTTCATAGTTGACAAATACTATACTATTTTGAGGTATATGCTTACGCATACAATCAAATAGCCAATCATATCGTTCTTCCATAGTGTAGCCAAATTTAGGAAGATCATTTTTCCTTGCCTGCACTATTTGGATCTTATCTGTGGGAATACCTAATTGTACAATATCCTCTTCTAGTGTGAATGGCTTTTCTTTTCCTGATAGTGTATAGTCTGCTTCTGCTATAATGAATAAATCAAATCTATCATATAAGTAACGTAGTCTTAATTCTAATAATTCCTTAACACCAGTATAAACTGAGCAATTTACAACAGGTTTATCGTACATATGTGTCCTCTAATATTTGTAGTATTTACATCCTACAATAAACTATAGGAAGATTTTACATACGTCCTACTACAACTTCAATCATGCCCTCTTCGCCATCAAAATCTTCAAGGGATTTACCTATTACCATACCCATTCTTGGATCATCATGTGCTTTAGCATAACCATCGCCTGCACTGACTAACATATCACCCTTGGCAATTTTACCTTTTACCCTAACTGGTACTCGACCCTGTAGTGCTACAGTAGCTACATGTTCAGCTTCTAATTCAGCGTTCATCAAATGAGCTGGATTCTTACTTATTACGCCTATGACCTTTCTTGTTTCTTCAATGGCCAATGTAACTTCATGTACGCCACCTAACATCAGTACAGTGCCTTCTTCATAGTCAGCATCAGCTACATAGTTTTCTGCTAAGTCAGCATAACGTGCTGATGTGGCTGTTCCATACATTATATTAGCATAAAAACTTTCTCTACCAGTACCTGGATTATTATCAAAACTAAATGCACCGTCCGCTCTTAAACTGATAGAACTTGCTACTCTTCCTGCCCAGTGAAAACCAAGTCTTGGGTTGTACGCAGCACTACCATCTTGAGCACCTGCTAGTCCACCCTCTCTAACTTGGAAAGCTTCACTATAACTTGTTGAAGCTGCACCATAAATATATTGCTTATAATGTATTATTGGAGGGAAATTTACATTATCTAAAATGGTTGCTAGAGTACTACCACCCGGATTTCCTTTAGAAATATATCCTGTTCCACTGTCCCAATACATTTGCCATCCATAACCCTCTCGATGAAACCCTACTGTTGCACTATTCATCATTAAGGTTGATCCAGTATCAAAATATAGACCACCCCAACCATTTCTTGTTCCTGCTATACGCCATGAACCATATGAAGTATTATTAGGATAAAAATGTGCGCCGTTAAGAGGTGAATATAATCCCGTATAATTAGGAAATTCTATCCATTCACGACTATAATTACGAACACTGGAGTCAAGTTTGGATGAAACATCGGAGACTCCGGAATATGCTACATATGCAGGTGCATGATAGGTGTCTGCATTATATCCTCTTAATGACCAATATCCTGTCCTATCAGCTTGCCAAGTTATTTGTAAGTTATAATCACTATCATCATCGTTTCTGTATAATTTTGTTACCCCTGGTCTAGCAGCACTGGTATCCAAAGTAACTTTTCGTTGGGCAGTGTCACCTCCCGCATAGATTTGACCAGTGGTTATTAATGTGTTTGATCCATCTCCACCTGAATCTAAATCTACTTGCGATGCAACATTTGTTAGAGCAGCGAAATTATTAAGACCGCCAGGATTAAGACCATTGGCTATCCAATTTTTCATTGACCACCCATTTGCTTGATCATTTTCGTACATATAAGCTATTACAGCAGAACTAGGAGAATCAATATATATCTGTAACATTGCACCATCATAGGTGCTACCTTCTACTATACGAATATATCTAAATGGAGTTACACTATATGCACTTTGATGTAATACTGTGATATCACTATTATTTCCAAAAAAGTGACTGGCATAGAATACTACACTTTGATGATAGCTACTGGCCACATCACGTAAAATAAATTTAGCACTAGCACGATCACCTGAATTAGTTGCAATAGTATACCAGCCTACTGCTAAATTGGAAGTTTCTGCATTAAAATTTCTTCTACTTACAGTACTATCCACGCTTAAAGTAATAGTTCCATTGGAACTCTGATTAGCAGTAAATGTTCCACTACCACTCAAACCATTATTACCTTGTACTGTTAAAGTACCATTATTCACATTAGCAGCAGTGGTAGCAGTTGTAGCATTACCATTTATGTTCATTGATTGACCACTGATAAATGCAGCCACTTTAGCAGCCGTTGCAGATCGATAATAGTTATCACCGAACTTGGCCATTATATGACTTATATTGCCATTGCTTACATCATCACTACTATTAAAATAGCCAGAGTTAATATAACGGCCATAGAAATCACCATTACTATCACGAGCAACAATGGCATTGGCAGTATTTGCACTGGTAGCATTGCTAGTCACTGTGAATGTTTGAGCAGTTGTGCTATTAGCAGTAAATGTAGCACTTCCACTTAATCCTACACCACTTACACCCATAGTTAGTGTGGCATCACCAACATTAGCTGTATCCACTGTGGCTGCTGTAACGTGCCCAAATGTATCAAATGTAAAGTTAATATCCTGTATGAATGTAGTACCACTATTATCGCTTGCTAGATTAGCAACACTACTGGTGTCTGCGTGAGATATATTAACTGTAACACCTTCACCTGTTCCACTTATAGTCAATCCGCTAGTTCCAGTTTGTGATCCAGGTGTTCCAGAAGCTACTGATGCTACATAATTACCCGTAGTATCTGTTCCCAAGGCAACACTGTTAGTAGTCACTGTGGTATTAATTGTAATATCTTGTGTACCATCAAAATAAGCATTACCACTAACATCACCTGCTAATGTAATATTCCTAGAAGTAGCTAACTGTGTGGATGTGCTACTGTTACCTGCAATAGTACCTTCGAAATTACCTGCAACTACAGTGGCTCCACCAAATGTCCATTTATCACTAGCTTCATCCCATAACAAACTTACATTAGTCGATGTTCCTCTTTCAATTTCAATACCAGAATTCTGGCTTGGTGCACCTGTTTCGTCAGCATTTAATACTATTATATTGTCACCAATATTAACTGTGTTACTATTCACTGTAGTAGTTGTACCATTTACAGTGAGGTTTCCTGTAATGATAGTATCACCACCAACATTTAGATTACTTCCTATATAAAGATTTTCACTAATACCTGCACCACCAGTCACTATTAAGGTTCCAGTTGTAGTATTAGTGCTGGCAATATTAGCCAATAACTCTGTTCGGCCAGTACCAAATATCTTTAGCCTATCTGTACTAACTATATTGGTTGGTCCACCGTAACTAAAAGAAATGTAACTAGTGGTATCAGTTGTAGTTAAGATTTTATCTATCTTCCAATGCCCTTTAGCATTATTATCTTTTACCCAAGCGACTCCACTCCAATTTAAATTAGTTAACCAACTAAAACTAGAATTATTATTTACACTGGTAAATCTTGACTTGAAATCTGTTGTATAAGCACTTTGTAATGTTACACTAGTTAATGCATTAGTTCCGCCAGTGTAGGTAAGATTTAATGTTGGATTATCTATTACAGGAGCATTTTTATAAACTACAGTACCGCCAGTGCCGAAAGCAACGGTACTACCATCTGTGCCATTAAAGGTCAATGTATTATTGTTGGTTAAGGTCTTGCCATTAGCCAATGTAAATGTACCGGTGCTATTTGTAATAGTCATTCCATTTACAGTTTTGTTGGTCAATGCTTCTGTACCAGCCAATGTAGCCAATGTTCCTGTAGTTGGGAAGGTAACAGTAGTGATACCTGTCATAGTAAATGTACTAGCAAAGGCTCCGCTGGTTGTTAGATTACCACCTAATGTTATAGTTTTGGTACCGTTATTAACACCAGTACCTCCGTAAGTTGGGCTTATAATAGTTGCTTGCCAGGTTCCAGTACCTAGAGTTCCTACACTGGTTAAGCTACTATTGACTACCCCCGATCCTAATGTTGTGCTGGATAATACACTTGTTCCATTAATTCTATAATCTTTTGAAAAGGCTAAATTCAAACTTTCTGTACTATTCCAAGCATTTGAATTTTGTGACCAAGTAAATGATTTAGTTGTCGATCCTGATATAGTAATACCACCACCATTAGCAGTAAAATCTGTTATGCCACCAACACTAAATGTTATAGGTGCACCGCCGGCAAGCTGTGTGATGCCGCCATCCGAACTAAAACTAAATGTAGTTGGACTATTAATACTGGTAATTCTAGCATTATTTCCTAATACACCACCTGATATTCTTAACAGACTCATTCCTGCGATCAATCCAGCAGTGCTTAATCCATTATCTACTGTAATTGTTGTTGTAGTAGTCCCTACGCTAGTAAAGTTAATTGTGCCACTTAAACTTGATATTGCAGAAACCACACCTAATCTAAGATTGTTGTCCTGCATGTTTATTCTATTAGCACTGAATAAACTTGCTCCACCCACATTACTCAAATTGCCTGTTACTGATATTGAGCTCAATGTAATTGAATTTGTCCATAGAGGAGCTAATCCATTACTGGTTAGAATATTACTTGCAGTTCCAATAGGTAATTTTTGCAGGATATCTACAGATGTAGCATATAACATATCACCAGCAGTATAACTTCCTATTGCGGTACCACCCTTTGTCACAGGCTGCATGGTATGATTAATACTATCTAACAGATCAAGGCTATCTAACCCGTCAATAGTTCCTGCATCAACTACTCCAGATTTAATGCTTACTCTACCAGTTGTTACACCCGTTCCAACTTCAAATTGTGCCTTGTTGAATCTGGCAACACCTAAATTAGTATGTCCCGGATGTTTTGGAACTTCTCTGCCAGCAGCACTATCAACTACATCAACATCAAATGTAACTTCATTATAGAATTCATTATTACCATTCACTGTTTCAAAACTTCCAGTGATCGTGATAGCACTCTCATCATTGAATCGTTTGATTTTTTGTACTGCACGTTGCCAACTACTATCTCCTCGAAGGAAAGTTAAGCTGTTAGCCTGACCTATAGCTAATCTACTAGTATTAACAATACCACTGATAATATTATTTGCATCAACATTATTAGCACTTAGAGCACTCCAATTTTCACTTAGGATAGAACTATTTTCAATAGTACCTATCACTTTAATGTTCAGTTTGGTCAGGCTCATTGTGCCTGTAGCTTGTAGACCATTATCTTCTAAGTCTACAGGATCAATAGTTGCTCCATCAAAACTCAGTACAGAATCAGTTCTTTCTGAGTGTAAAGAAAAAGCATTGGTTGTAATAGAACCCACATAATATACACTTCCTCCCTTTAATGCCTGTGGCAATGCCGACCCAGTTACTCTAACAGGATCAGTACGACTGTATCCATGATTTGGCAGATAGAACATTTTTTCTTCTATGTTAATATTCTTTATTATTAACTTGTGTGTTCCAGAACCTGACCCTGTAATATTAATCTTTGTTGCTAGGTTATAGTTTTGGTACAGTTCAATAGTATTACTATCTATTACTTTAACATAGTATGATGCCTCATCAACCAATGGTACAATAGGAGTGTTTCCATTTGAGTCATATACTACAGGATCTCCATTTGTATATCCGTGCGCTGTTACGATTATTTGTCCTAATGATGTATTAACATTTCCAGCTATGATAGTTGAAGCACCGTTAAATGTTTTCTCTCTTGTACCTTTTTGATCTATAGTTTTTGTTACTGCATTGGCATCTTCAATAAAATCGTTGAGTAATGCATTGGCACCAAATCGTAAAGCACCTAATATATCTAAGTACAGTCTGTTTTGAACTTCTGATACTTTAATAGTAAATGGAGTTGGTGATCCACCACCTAAATTTATAGCAGCAGCACTTAGGTTATCACCTACAATATATCCACTACCAATCCTTGATAGTGAAACTGCTGATACTATACCATTTGTGACGAATACATCGCCTCTAGCTCCTGTACCACTTCCACCTGTTAACGGCACATCCTCATAGATACCACTTGGTGGAGTAACATAGTTAGATCCTCCAATTAATCCTATACCTGCTCTGTTATCTAGTGCGTTACAGGTTCCTAATATTAGATTTGTTATATCACCTTGAGCACCATTGTTAGCACTGGTTACTCTTGTTATACCTGTAAAATTATAAGTCTGTGTTGTATCCAACAACAATATTTGTAATACATCTAATTCACTTAAAATATAGTTAGCTGTTTGATCTGCTATAACAGGATTAACTGTTGTTGGTGTTAGACCAGTTGCAGCTCCATTTTTTGTCAATGTACCAGTAGTATTAAATGAAGCATTAAATGTTTTTGCAACACTGCCTAAAATAAATGTATTGCTACTTGAACCACCAATAACGACCCCTTGAGCACCTGTACCATTTTGTATGATTAGATCACCATCTTTGGCTGTTAGTGTTCCATTAGTTACTAATTGCACACTGCTATATTCTTCAATACTTAGGTCACCACCTAATACACTGATAGCTGGTACACTGTCTACTAGCTTTAATCGGCTTCTATACCCTTTGCTTCTATAAACAATAAAGTTTCTAATTGGAGGTATTAGATCAGCACTGAGCTTACCTAAACTATTAAGCTGAGGGATGGCTCCAGGTACATTACTAGTACTAACCTCTCTATCAATAAAGTTACCTAATCTATTTTCCAAGAAACTACGAACAGCTAATTGTGTGCTTAAACGGTTGTGAGTTGGTCCACCAATTTCATTATCACCTAAATCAATATCTGCACTGAATTCTTCAATGGTAATATTACCCACGGCCAACTTCAATGCATCCAATGCAGCAATACTCACTGTGTTGGTGAATTGTACATTACCAGTTTTGTTTTCTGCTCTAATAAAGTCACCAACTTTAAAGTCACCTAATTCGTTGGTTCCTGAACTATATACTCTACCTGGTAATTCGCTGACCTGTTCATATTCTACTCTGGTTCTACCTCCGTTTTGTGGTAGTGCGTTATAGTCAACACCACTACCTGCATATTCCCAAGTATGACTACTACTGTTTACAATACTAGGTCTGTGTAACCATAATTGCTTTTCTGGTAATGTGCCTAAGTTTGTCAGAGAACTACCAACCTGTGTTGGTAATATTTTAAATGTGGCTGTATATAAATTATTAACGGGCTCAACAAAATCTACATTTATAAATGTACTTGGTGAACCCTTATGATCAAAACTAACTGTACTATCTAATGTGAATTGGTTTCTAATAAAAGCATTTCCAATTTGTACTTTTTCTACGCTCACTACTAATTTGTAGGTAGTAGGATCATAGCTTAATACATAAGCTTTATTTGGTTGTCCTATAGTGGCGCCTTGTATTTCTCTACCTTGAACAAAGGTATAGTTCCCAGCCTGTAGAGTAAGTTCTTGATAAACCTGATGGCTGTCTATTAGATCATCAATAAAATATTCTCTAACATTCTTAATAAATTTGTGGTTTGTTCCAGTAGGTGTTCCTCTAAGATCAATTGGTTTAGTTAGACTATCATCGGTATAAAGTTTAAATTGATCAGCACTGATTTCCTTGACGTAATAGCTTTGTCCATCAGTTAACCCTCCAATTACTGGATTTGAATTACTTGTATAAACTAATTTTAATTTATTAGTGAATCCATGACCAACAATATCAAAAACATTATCGTTTACATTAACAACAGATGCGTTAAATGTTATTTCATCAGTTGGCTCTTTTGACTTGTAAAATTCAGTAACATCACCTCTGCTACTGTAATCAACTATTTCTGGTACATTTACAATATCATCTATTATATCTATAAGTAGGTCAAAATAATCACCCACAGTGGCCTGTAGATCAATAGGGACAAGAGCTAAGGTTAATGTTTTTAACTGTGTAAATGCTGCTATGTTTTGTTCTTTTTGATTTATTAGATTTACACTAGTAGCAGTAGCATAGCTTAATCCTGCTTCTACAGTTTTATTATTTCCTCCACTTAGTAAATCATAGGCCACAGCTTCTAGTATAAGTTTGGTATCTCTTCTACATTTGATTTCATCGTAGTTAAAAACTGTGGGAATACCATTTACTAACCTAACTTGGAAAGGAGTATTATTATTAGTAATTTGATCAGCAATCCAATCTATTAGATCGTCTGTAAGTTCTTCTTTATTATTTAGAATTGTATTGTATGTGGTTCTATATTTAGGATCTCTTACTCTAATAATATAGTGTTGTACAGGTAAATCACCAAACCCAATTGCAGTGAGAGTAGGTATACCACCTGCTGACGTACCAGTGGCTACAATAATACCTTTATTAAAATCAAAAGCATTTGGGCTATAACCTGTAGCACGTAGAGCAAATTGTCCAAAGTTTGTAGCACTGTTGGTAATACTTAAATATCCACCGCTTTGGCAATAACTACCATTTAAACAGAAAATTTGGAAACAGCTAACAATCTGTGCATAAGCATCGTTAATCACACGCCAACCTGTACCACCAAAGCTCAACATAGTAAATGCGTTTGCAACCATTGACTTACCCTGTTGTGGTACAGGTCCTTCAACAGGATTTTCAGCTTCTATACTATTAGCTGGCACGTTTGGTGTAGCAACTTTACTACCATCAACCAATACACCATTACCACCTAAGAAACTTATAATACTACAATTTTGTACATATGGACTTATACTGATAACAGGTTTAGTATTAGGTAAGTTGATGTATCCTGCACGACTACAGGTTAAATCACTGGGGTCGTCAAAGGCCACAGCATAATCAAATGTTTGACTTGGCACAAGATTTACATCTAATTTATCTCTAAAAGTAATTTCTGTAAAGTAACAGCCATTACGTACACGCAGCATATCTTTATTAGCATTAGCTGGTCTAATATTACAGGCACGTAGACCAGCACCAACTACACTGACATTATCTGGAATGATAATTGGATTATCTTCCACATAATCACCGCTGGCTACTGTGATGACAATACGTTTATCGTTTGGTCTATAATCTGCTATATAGGCCACTGTGCTAGTTTGTAATACTATCTTATTGGCCAGTAATGTATTTCTAGCTGGGACTAAAGAAACATTAGATGTAGCATTGGGGTAGAACAATGTTGGTTCACTAAAAGCTGATGATATAATAGTAGTGTCAATTAGATCGAATAGGTCATCTATCTTTGTAAGTGCTATGCTTGATGCTACATTGGTATTAGGAGTTCTGTTTATACCATTTTGATATGAGGTAACTGGGCTTAAATTTTTTACTATCTGTTTAATCAGATAATTCATATGTTGATAAGCAGCCTGTGTAATAACCTGCTCACCAGGGATTACTGTAGGCTCATCACCATAACTAAAGTATTTTCTAGCTGCATCTACAGTTTGACTATTACCACCATAAGTCATATCATAGGCCACACTATAGGCAATATACTTTACGTCGCGACTACATTTATCGGTAGCATAGGTAAAGGTTGGATGGTTGGTAGTTATCCATCCTATAACTTCTGCCGCTATATAGCCTATATTAGCTAATATATGATCCTTAGCATAGGTAAATCCTGAATCAGATCCTGCTGGGTTCGGCATTACTACTGCTGGGATAGGACCTTGATTAGGTGTAATGATATCTCCAAAGTTAGTATTGGCTAGGATAGTTTTTATAGTTTGTACTGATTGTGCTAGTAGGCTAGCCTCTGCACCTCCAATTAGTTTAACAATCTGGTTACTTAGATACGTTAAGCTTCTTATGGTTATATCTTTCTGTGCCGTAACTACTAGGGCAGCAGTAGCATTACTATAAGTTATTCCAGACTTTACAGTTTGCCAATTACTACCATAGATAAGATCCCAGCCAATAGATTCTAATATAAGTCCTACATCTCTAAAACAGGTTTCTCTATCAAATTGATTTTTTGGACTATAAACCAAACCACTGGCTATTTGTAGCGCACGTTTAATAGTTTTAACTGGTTTGTTAATACCGTCAAAGAGATCATCACCATAGTCTGCACTAACAGCCACTTGTCCACCACCAAATAGATCAGGACTAGAAAACTCTAATTTATTTCCATCTTTGTTTAAAGTTAGTACTGATCCATCTACACCTAATACTCTAGGGAAGGTTACTGTATAACTGCTTATAAATTCACTGGGAGCTCTTAGTCCTACATAATTTTGGCCGTTTGTGCTGCTTTCTCGTAGACGAAGTTCACCATAATTATCTATAGTTATAGAATTTGCATCTATATGTGTAGCTTTGACTGTAGACGGAGTCGTTGCACCGATAGTAGTGTTATCTATGGTACCACTATTAATATCTACTTGAGCTAGGGTACTCACACCATTTACATCAAGATCGTCATTAACTGTGACATTGTCCACAGTGATATTATCCAATGTTAAGTCAGCTAGAGTTGTTGCACCCTCTACTGTAAGATCACCTTTAATTACTGTATCACCTGAACTAGTTTCTACAGTGAATCTTGCGGGAGCAACTAGATTAGTTGGGTTAGCTAAACTGAACAAACTTCCTGTATAAGATAAATTAGGTGCTGTAACTATACCAGTAAAATTAGTAGAACCATCTACTTGTAAATTACCAGTAATATTAATGTTACCACCTACATTAAGATTTTGACTAATACCTACACCACCTGTGACTACTACAGTACCTGTGGTAGTACTTGTGCTACTTGTATTTTTTGTAGCTGTTATATTTCCCTTAAGAGTAGTTGTTAATTTAACTGTGAGATCATCTATGGTTGCAGTATTGTTTACTGTCAATTTATCTGTAGTGATATTTTTAGAAGTCACATCGCCCAATAAATCGCCCTGTACATTTCCTAGCACATTTCCTGTATAAAGAGCATTGGTGCCATTAGTGCCTCTATCTAATATAGTAATTTCTGTGGGAGTAGCTGGATTAATTGGATCTGGTATGTATAGGATTATATCAGCTATGGCTTTGGCATTAAGTCCATCACTGCCATTTTCGAAAACTTTAAGCCTATTGTCTGCAAAGATATCGCCTGTACTAGGACCAACGATTTGACCCTCAAAAGTACCAATAAATCTTTCAGTAGCCTCAATAATGGTGCCTGTAATAGGTCTTGGTGCTGTAAACCCTATCACAGTACCATCAATATTACCACCGTTTATATCAACCTGATCTAATCTACTTAAACTATAACTGGTAATATCACCTGTAACATTACCTATAAATTCTGCTTTCCTGTAATTAGGATCTCCAGAACTACCACCAGTTCCGTTTTCTAGTATTTTAGTAGTTCCATCTTCTGCATAGATATCACCAGCAAAATTACCACTGATACTACCTTGTACATTACCATAGAACATAGGTGGTTGGTATGCTGGATCATTTGTTGGTCCACCAGTTCCATTATCTAAAACTAGGGTGCGTCCATCTTCCGTATAAACATCACCTACGTGTTTACCTTCGTGAACACCTACGAATTTGTTTGTAGCTGTTATAGTAGTACCAGTTATCAGTGTAGGTCCAGTATTACCTATAACAGTACTATTGATAAATCCACCGTTAATGTTGGCTCTACTTATTTCACTAGTGCCTGTTGTTTGTACTAATCTTCCATTGACTTGTCCAGAGAATATGGCAAGATTACCATTATTACCATTGACTAGTACAATATCGCCATTATTAGCTCTAACATTGCCAATTATATCACCAAAATGAGTACCAGTAGTATCGCCCTGTAAATTAGCTTCTATTTCTTCTTCTACGTTAATTTTATTAGCAGTGATATCACCAGCAATATTAAGATCACCACCGATACCTACACCACCTGTAACCACCACAGCGCCAGTATATGGATCTATACTAGCAGTGTCATCGTCAAATAATGCTTTTATATTGAGTAGAAAAGAATTTGTTGAGATTTTTAAGGTTTCTATTGAATTATTAGTTAGAACCAGTGTGTTTACTTCGCCTAAAGGACCTACTTCTAGGAAAGTATTTTCATTAAATTCAGAACTTAATTTACCTAAGGCAATAGCATATTCTATGCTATTCCATCTTGAAGTTCCATCACCAATTTTGAGATTCTGTGTGTTTAAATCTATGCCAATCTCACCCTGTGCAAGTATTGGATTAAGAGTTTCCCAATTTTCCTTAATATCTCTTCTTAACTGTATCCTTTTGGTCATTATTTTCTCCAGCAATAGCTTGGAGAATGACTCCAAACCGCTCTATTTGTATTTATTTAGAACAGTTTGGGAATCTTGGACTAATTTAAAATCTTCCATTGTTTGCCATCTTAATTGACAAACACATTACTGCTACCCGAAGATCTATGTCCGCAGTTAGCTACATCACCTCTTCTACATGTTTTTTTATTATTGGTAAAGACATTTGGACTACCTGAAGCCATTCTAGGTCCTCCGTGAGTACCAGGTCCATGTGGTTGTACTTTATCAAATATCCTTACTACGGGTTTATTATTGGCAAAAACATTGGGGGAACCTTGTATATTTCTCCCCCCGGTCGTATCCTTACCTGTATCTCTAGTTATTCCTCTGGCCATTATGGTGAATCGTTAGTTGTTATCAATGCGTTTCTATGCTTAAGAGCTTCTTCTACTTTAGTTTTAATTTTAGATAAATTAGGAATAATCTTATTAAGGGCATCATCAAAGTTAAAATTTTCATTTTGATAAAATAGTAATGTTGAATAGATATTCAAATATTCCCAAGGATTTTTAAAGTGTATACCATCATTCTCGCCCATTTCTTTTAACCTGTTAAGCCATTGTTCCATTAAAGTTTGTTTGTCAGCAATTATGGTTTGTTTGGCAGCAATTGTGTCTATATCAACACGTATTTCTTCAATGTCGTTTTTCACATCATTGGCAATTCTTGTTCGGATTACTTGTGCAGCAGAATTTATAGTTTGTGCCCACACTAGTGCTACACTATCATAATCTATACCACTACCACTACCTCCGCCACCGTCACTAAATGAATAATTAAAGCTGCCACCACCAAAGAATTCTTGTCCTGGGATATTTGCATTTGCAGATGTAATTTCATTGGAGAGGTCAGTCAAAGCAGTAGCTAGAGCAGACAACCCTGCCTCTGTTGCTTCTACTGCTAGGGTGCTAGCTTGTATTGCTAATATTGCTTTTGCCGCTACAAACGTTGCCATAGTTTATCCTTATTAAATACTCCTAGTACTATTTCTTATGCCAGTTTAATACCAGTCGTGCTCTGAATATATTGATCAGCAAATTGCTTGTCAGTAGCTTCCATCATCATTATGCTAGCTCTTGAAATTTTAATATTTTTATCTGGATTTACGGTGAATACAAAAGGCATCATTCCTAATCCCTGTTGTCCCATACTTAATACCATAGGCTTACTAATTGATACATTTGTAGCTGTATCTTCTATAAGTTTACCTATAATCTCTTCACCAGTGTTTAATCTTAAAGTTACTACTTCACCTACGCTTGCACCCTTGTCAATAATCATTATGCTGCCTCTTTTAGATATTTAGTAAGTTCATTATACCCACCAATGAGTTCATCATTGATAAAGATTTGAGGGACTGTACGTGCTGTTGGCACTGATTCTAATAGTTCTTCCTTAGTGTAGCCGTCACCTATTTTACGCTCTTCAAATTCTATGCCTTTTTGTGTTAATAAAGACTTGGCCATATCACAATATGGACAATGGTACTTACTCCATACGATTGCTTTCATATTTTCCTCACATTGTTGGTAGTTCATCATAGTTAATAGCGTCACTCATAACGCCTATAACATAATTAGTTGATTCGTTTTCCTGTAGTGCTGTTTGTTTCTTACTGGTATCACTATGTTTGTTGAACCATGGGATTGGATTGGTCTTGACTGTTGTAACATACTTAAGCCCAATATCCTTTAGTCCAGTTGCGGCTGTATAATCTACAAACTCTTTTAGTATATTGGCATTGAGACCTATCACAGGGCCTTTCTTAAACAAATAGTCTGCCCAGACTTTTTCCTCACGGATAACATCCATATACATAGCATATACTTCTTGCTCACATTCTTGTTTGGCCTTGGCGAATCTTGGATCTTCCTTGACCACTTGATTAATAATCCAAGCAGTCCATCCTTTATGTAGTAGTTCATCTTGTAGGATTAGGCTGATAATATTGCCATTACCAATAAAGATTTTGTTCTCTACCATGGCTAGGCTTGTGGCAAAACTTACCATAAAGCGGAAGGCTTCTAATGCATAACTGGCATTGAGCGCTAACCAAATATGCTTGATATGATGACTTTCAGCCACATCGGTACCTATTTCTTTGAAGCAATTTAGTTGGTGTAGAGCCTCGTAATACCGACCTACACTTGATGCCATATCTACTATCTCTGAGGTATCGTGTATGGTATTGAATACATCCTTGGGCACATTATATATGTTACGAATAATATGACTATAACTGCGACTATGAATATTAGTCTCGAAGAATGTCCAGTTATATACTAATGCTTCTAGTTCTGGTAAACTAATTATTGGAGTAAAGATTTGGCTAGGGCCACGTCCTTGTAGACTATCCAAGGCTGTTTGACGCAATAGATTACTGGTGAATATGTGCTTAACTGCTTCACTGGCATCTTTAAAATCCTGTGCGTCTTTGACTAGGCTGATCTCTTCTGGTACCCAAAAGAAACCACGTGCTGTTTTTTCATAGTCGGCTATTTTGTTGTACTTGACTTCCTCAAACCTCTGTATGGTAACAGGTCCTTGTGGATCAAGGAACATCTTACGATGTAGGTAGTCTGTACGTGTCTGTAGGTTGTATTGTTGTTTGCTCATAATATACAGGAATCGCAATCCTCTTCAAAATTTATTTCTGCTAGTTCTAACTTGGGATCAATGTGATGTCCATTAGTCTGTACGGGATCCATCCTTGAACCCTGCTTATTGATTAGGCTATAGTAGAATGTTTTAATACCCCACTTGTGAGCCTGCATCAAATTCTTTGCTATCAATGTTGTGGGTACACGACGATCTGCATAATGTGCTGGATTATAAAATGTATTTGTGCTTATACTTTGATCTACGTAGGCAGCAAGTACAGCAGCAGTTTTAATATAACCTACGCAGTCTGTTTGTTCCCACATCAATTGATATTTGTTCCTAAGTTTATGATACTCTGGAACTACCTGTGTAAATGATCCTGCTTTACTTTCTTTAGTACTGATCAAACTCATAGGTAGTTCAATACCATTAGTACTATTGATAACCACACTGCTACTTTCCACAGGAGCAATGGCCATTAATGTAGCATTACGCACACCATATTGCTTGGCCTGTTCTCTTAATACTTCCCAGTCAAGTTCAGGAGTAAAGTCTGCTAGTTCATTCACACCCTTGGCTCTACGTTCCCAAGGGAATATACCCTGACCATAATAGGTCTTATCACTGTCCTTACACTTACCACGCTCTTTGGCTAGTTCAATAGTTGCTTCTGTCAAGTAGTAGGCCTGATGTTCCATCCAACTCTTAACTTCACTAAGAGCAGCAGGTTCACCATACTTTAACCCTCTCTTGGCGTGCCAGTAGGCTAAGTTAGTAACACCAATGCCTAATGGCTGTATTTCTTCGTTACTTAATTTACTTTGTATGCTTAAGTAATCTTGATAATCAAGTATGTTACACAGACTGCGCTGAAGTATACGGCAAGCACGGCGCATATCCTCAGGATGCCTGAACATTCCCCAGTTGATTGACCCCAAGGTGCATAGAGAAATGCGGCCTTTTTCGTCGTCAAGTCTCTTGAAACTCTTGGTGGGCAAAAGGATCTCACAGCATAGGTTACTTTGATATATGGTATGGTACTCTGGATCAAACGGTCCTTGGTTCATTACATTATCTATAAACACTAGATATATGCGACCAGTATCCGTACGCTCTTTTAGAATACCTCCCTTGAATACTTCCTCAGCACTGATTGTCTTTTTTCTCAGTCCTAGTGTGTTTTCATATTTAACATATAATTCTTCAAACAGAACTGTGTTACTGTAGAAGGCTTCATATAGGTCTGGGACTTCGTTGGGGTCAAAGAAAGTTATGTTTCCTTGTTCTCTGAATCTTCTCCAAAAGAAACTACTAAGGACAACCCCATAATCGAGATGACGGACACGGGTTTCGTCGGTTCCTTGATTGTTTTTAAGTACAATAAGATCATCAAACTGATAATGCCATATAGGATAAAAAACAGTTGCGCTAGCATTGCGTATGCCTCCTTGACTGCAACTACGCAGGTCACTAAACCATTTCTTAAGGAAGGGCAACATACCTGTATGCATGATCTCACCGCCTCTAATAGGACTGCCTAATGGCCTTACTCGTCCTACCTCTAAGCCTATGCCTGCTCGTTTGCTGGCATATTTAGCCATCATTTCTCCACTAGCAAAAATGCTGTCAAGATCATCATCGCTGCGTATGAGTACACAACTACTGAACTGCTTAGTGGGAGTGCCAAGCCCAGCAAGAACAGGAGTAGCGAGAGTGAATAAGCCGTCTGAAGCCGCATCATAATAATCCTTAATATAACGCAAACGAGCCTTGTTGGGCTCTTCTCGATGAAACACAGTGGCAGCAGCAATCATATAGCGTACCTGTGGTGTTTCATATATTTCTTTTGTACTACGATTTTTAACTAGATACTTTTCGATAAGTTGTTCAATGGCAGCATAACTATACTCTTGATCCTTATCGTGATCCAGCATGTCATTCATTCGATTCCAGTCTGCTTCGCTGTACCATTCTAATAGTTCTTTGGTATATAAACCAGTAGCAATATTACGCTTGACTATATCATATAAATGTGGGATAATACTGCTACCATATACATCCTTACGTAACATATGATAACGCTGTCGTCCTGCTACATATTGATAGTTAGTATGTCCAATATCTGGATTAGACTCTACATCAATCAAATCTACAATGGCACGTAAGGTAATGCTATCAATTTCCTTAGTGCTGATTCCATCGTAAAAATGTGGGTTACTACGTATTTCAATCATACTTTGGCTGACATCAGAAACACCTTGGCATATTCTACTGACCTGAGTTTGCCATTTTGTCAGGTCTAATGGCTCTCTACTGCCATCTCTTTTAACTACTGTGATTTTTTCCATTTCTTATTTTACACAATTATTATATACAAATCTAGCATTTAGGTTAAAACTTTATATGTATAAGTTAGTTTTCCTGTTTCGTAAGGGATTTGATTAGTATTTACTGCTAGATGCTTGTAGGTGATAATAATTTGTCTGTGATTCTGTATGGTAAATATCTGTTCTTTAGCTTGAAAAATTAAATTGATATCCTCTTCAGTGACATTGCCTGTTGCATTGGTAGTGATTCCATAACCCACATATTCATAATCATCATAAAAATTGATTATAGATGCGCTTTGTTGATTAGTTCTAAAATCTACTATCACTGTTAAGGTGCCTTTTCTTAATCTTCTTGATCTTTCATAAATCTGTCTATCATTGCTGCTAGGATCAAAACTGTAACTCTGATATAGATAGTCAACTTCTACGCTCATTGATTCAGGACCAACACCACTGGTATTACTCAAAGGTATGGGGAATCTCATCAATTCAACTTCTGCTAGGCTATGAGTTATTTTTTTCACAAAAGTAATATTATTAGCATTTAGTCCATAACCAGTAAACTCACTGACATATGGTCTAGTACTATAACTGTCTGTTCCATATCTAGATAATTCAGTATGTCTTGTACTTGAATAATCTAAGTTTAGATTACCTGGTACATCAAACTCCACCTGACCAAATGTGGCATTTTGTACACCACCAAAATTATTACCTACATTGAGAAATACATTATTAGCACAAAGATTAGCTGTACCCTTAAAAACCTTTATACCCTGTCTTTGAATATATTCAAAGAAACAAGATCTTATAGTATTTTGTGTAGGGCCAAGATCACTATCAGCTTTGCCTAACTCAATACCCAATCTTGAATTAGTAAATTTACAGTCTGTAATTAAATTTTTATTAATAGGCTGTGTAGCAAAAATACTTGTTTTCCAGTTTTTAAAAATTACATTCTTAAAAGTATTTAGATTGCTAAAGGTAAATGGGCTTAGAGTAAATTGTGTGCCTAATCTAGTTTCGTCAATCTTTATGGCCATACTATTAATAGTATCTGGATTTACACTACCTGATACTAAAGGACCAATTAATTCTAGATTTTCAAATTCACATTGGGTAACACCATAAAGATCAAATATTACAGATTGTGTAGATGTCCATATGGAAGTTACTGTAGCAGGCCTAACTATTTCAATAGATAGATCACTAATTTTAATATATCTACATTGATTAATTAACTCAATTGGATCATCATCGTCATGTACTGTTTCAAACATTGTACCTGCATTTACAAATTTAAAAATAGTATTACCTTTACCAGACCCTTTGATATGTGTGTAGCTTGGTAGAGGTATAGTACTATCAAATAGATAAATTCCTGGACCAAATTCAATAATAGCTCTACTATCTCTTCCTGCATTGGTATATAATTTTTGTACTATTTCTTTAAAGATATCAGTATTAATACTGGCATTAGATGCAATATCACCTTCTAACATACCGAAGTCACTGGCACTTGCTCTATCCTCCAGTCTCTTACTGATAGTTCTAAAGAAGCCATTTTGCTTATAGGTATATCGACCTAAGCTAAAAATATCACTATTCTTAGTTAATATCTCAATGTTTTCTAATTGTGTAGCGTTATTGACTAATGAAGAACCTATGTACAATTGTTTAGTATCAATACACCAGGCAAATTCTCCATTGCTTAATCTAATTGGTAGATCACTATCTGGTGCAGCGTCCTTAACATCGCTACGAATTTGTATTTTAGATATTTGTACTACAGCCATTGATATTCCCCTTATAGGGTATTTATCATAGACCGTAGTATTGTTCTACCCTGTCAAACCAACGATGACTCCAGTGGTTAAAATCCTTGCTTTCTAAAACAAATTGTTGATACTGTGGTTCTCCCCATTGTCCAGGGCTGGTTTCTGGGGGTCTAACACACATCATAATCACACCCTTGCGTATGTTAGTACCATATACAGCATTATGAGCCAGTGCATAGGCAGTGATCTGTAGATAGTAGTCCTCTATCCATTCTAATTTTTTAGGCTTGTTAGTCTGTTTGAAGTCTAATATACTGGGTTCACCATCGTGCATACCCACGCAATCTGTAGTTCCAGCATAGAGTTCTGGATAATATAATGGAACTTCATTGCCCCATATCTCATTGATATCAGCAAAGCCCTCGTCAATAACCTTTTTGGCCATTAACAAACTTTGTTGGGCATAGGGATTGCTTACACTATCTTTGATACCTTCGCCTTTGATATAGCGTTCTAGGAAGGTATGCATCCTAGTACCTCGGGCAGCAGCTTCTGTAGTTATGGCCTGTGCTTGTGCGTGACCAACACGATTGCGCCATTCCTTTAAGGCCTGTTTGGCTTCTTCTGGTTTGGTCTTATCTAGAATAGTTGTAACACTGGGTACTCTACTACCATCTGGGCAAGCATATAATCTTTTACCTGCTGATTCTTCTCTGGTTAGATTCTTGTATTCGTATATAGGATTTAGTAATGTCATAGAGCAATTATACTATTTTTTATTATTTTGTCAACGTCTTCGGTTGAGTGCGCTCTTTGCCATATTTTTTGTAAGGTTACCTTTGTTAGGGTCACCACCTGACTGGGATGGCATTTCTGCTGCGCTGGTCTTTAACTTTACACCTTGCGGGTCAAAACTACATATTTCAGCAAAGCTAGGGTTGGCTTCAAAACGTGGACCAAATTTGCTAGGGCTGTCTATACGTTGCCCTAGCACATTTTGTGTTAAATTGCCTAATGCGTTCCAATTGATTACTTCTGGATTGCCTGCACTATCAGCAGCATTACGTTTGGCTACTAATAGATCAAATAGTTTATCTTGGTTTTCAATTACTTTTTTTTTGTAAGTATGCCTGCAAGTCTACGGCTGTATTCAGATGTTTCTCTCATACTGCGTCCAGCTGCACCTTCTTCACCACCTGCTAGTTCATCCTCCATACCAGCTGCGGCTTCTGGAGCTCCTACTTCTGGTGGTCCCATACCAGCAGGACCTGCCATACCTAAGCCTGCTCCGCCTGGTGATTCTGTACCTGTAAGTACACCGGTAGCTCTTGCTAATAATTGACGATTCTTTTCTAGTGCCAAATAAATTTCATCCAGTGCTGGTCGAACTGTTTGTTCAAAACTAGTACTGACGTCGCTGCCCATTTCATCTCTTATAGAGTCTAATAAATCTAACATGGCTTCGGACTTCATGCTTGCTACGTCCTCTAGCCAGCCTGTGATACGGTCTGTCATGTCCTTAGCGGCCATGATCAATTCTGCCTTTTCTTCTTCGCCTTCTGTTAAGCGTAGATCACGAACAACACCTTTGGCTGTTGTTTCATCTAGGTCATAACGAATAATTAGTTCGCTGACTACTTCCTCATCAGCATCACGCTCCAACATTAAACGCTGGCGTGCATTTACTTTCCATTGCTCTGGTAGTCTAAATGTGCGTAGTCTGCGCTGTGCCTGATGGTATTCTTTTAAACTTTTTGCCTTGCGCTCTTTTTTGTCTTTTTTATCTTCGGCCTTTTCGCCTTTCTCTTCACGCTCAGCAATTTCTTGATTAATCACATCAAGCATACGCTGGTTCTTTTGATATTTGTGATCTTCCAATACACTGTCATAACTATTAACACTTTCAAATTGACTTTGCTCTGTGCGTAGTTTATTTCTAGCATCATATAACTGTTCCATTGTGAACTTTTCTAATGCTATTTTGTAGCCAAATTGACGGCCTAAATTTTCATTTAATTTCTTGCTGGTAATGGGTTTTTGAAGATCATTGATGTTCATACCGAGTTCCTAATATTTAAAATATTTATCTGAATGCGTAATTAAACGCCTGAGTTATTTCTTGCTTGTAGTAATCTGCACGATCACGACTTTGTTCGTAACGCCATAAGAATATGTCACGTTTGACTTCGTCTTTAGTCTGCTTATATCGTTCTTTAAAATGTGTGCTATCTACATAGCTGCTCCAATAGCGTTGATCCAAGTCTCTTATACGATGCATGGCCATTATTTGATTATAGCTATGCTGCTTTGCTGCCATTAGTGCGCTGGACTTTAGGTAAAAAGTGGCTATATTATTCCTAAGACGTTTACCCACTTGAATAAGATCCCATTGACCAATCTTATTCTTTCTAATAATGTAGTTATTATAAGCTACACTGCCGTCATCTAATATCACAGCAGGCATTATTTTGTTTACGTCATTGAGTAATTTATTGAACTTGGTTACTGCTTTGTCTATAGTCATTGGCCACTACCTTTGGATTAACACTGCCTATCTTAATCAATAAACTTTTTCTAATTAAATTTTCTGCTACGTGTTGTTCACGTTCTGGCAATGTACTTAGCAGAGTCGGCTTGGTCAGTCTCTGTAATAAGGCACGTTCCTCGTTTGTCGTGAAGATTTCAAAACTACGTACAAGTTCGTTTATTTTCATAAGCCTGCTAGTTTCTTAAGGTCTATGACGTCTTGTTTTTGTTTAGCTGATGATTTAACTTCTACATTGCTGATACGTTTGGCTAGATTAACTATGTCCTTACCTTCAAAATAGTGTTCTTTATCTGTAACATTCTGCATGGCCTTACGCATCATAGCTTTTTCCCTATAGTCATCATCATAGCCTGTTGGAACATAACCAGCTTCTACCATCTCTGGTTCTTCCTCCATCTCCTCTGCTGCTGCTTGATTTTGCTGTTGACCTTGAGCTGGAGGATTGGGTGTTAGAGGACTACCTGGTTGGCTGGGAGCATCTATATCTCCTGCTACATTTACTTCACTGCCTTGTTTTAATTGTGGAATCATTGGCTGTTGATTAGGATCAGCATTAGGATTCACTGTGATACCTTCTGGACCTTGTTGTATCGCATTTGGGTTTTTAGTAGGATCAAATGTTGTTTGAGCCTGTGTTTGAGGATTTTGTAAAGTAACTTTATTTGGTGTAGCCTGTACTACCTTCATCTTGGTCATTTGACCTTGTGGCTGTTGTCCTGTAACTTCATATATTTTCATTATTATCTCCAGGCTCTATCAGCCTATGCATTATTTATTTAAGCATTTCAAAACTTATATTGACCCCTGGAACCCACATAGCAGGCTTACAATCTATAGTTTCTGTTAGATCTGGTATATAGGGAACAAGTTTAAAGTCCTGTTTGAGAAAAGCAACGTCATCACCGTTTTCAGTAAACGAATAATCCAGTTGCACACTCCAGTCAAATATCCATATATTACATAATTTTTTACCAACCATTCCATATTGCTCTGGATAGTCTACAATGACCTTGGGAGGATAATCATATTCAATATTTGATCTCATACCAATAGTATTAATTAGAGTATCAAAGTTTTGTTGTTGAAGACGAGCCTGTTCTTTGCCCTCTTCTTTTCTATACTGTCTAGTATTTGTTATGTCTACAGTGGTGTGGATTCTATATTGCATCCACTATTTACTGCGTAGATTATTTTAACATCTTAAGAACGGCATCACCGTGTGCTGCTACCCAACCTATGGCAATGGCTACACCGGATATTATATAGACCCACTTCATTTTAAAGTCTTGTAGATCGTTAATCTTTTTCTTAAGTTCGCTCTGAGCCTTATCCTGTTCTTCTTTACGACGATCTAATTTGTCATAGAAGATGTCACGATTTTGCTCGTACTTTAGTTCCATATCATCTAACTTCTTCATCATAGCTAGATGATTGCTGGCAATACTCTGTTTGGTTTCTTTGACATCTTCTTTGATATCATCTACTTTTTCATTTAGGTGTGCTACCTTTGTTTCAACTACACCTAATCTTTCCTCTGTTGTAGGCATATCCAGGCTCCGTTTCTTCAAAAATATTTATTTGCCATAGGACAGAAGTTATATATGTGTAAAAGTTTTTTAAAACTATACCCAATAAAAAGGGCTCCGAAGAGCCCTAGTTTTCCCATCCCGATTGAGAAATTATGTTAGGTTGAACTTAAACCAAATAGACTTGTGATGCTACCAACTTCTACAAGAGCTGTTGTAGCTGGTGCTGCTGTGGTTCCTGCCACTGCACTACCACTACCACTGCTATAACCATCATTTACGTAGTTTACTAACTCACCTGTGCCTCCTAGAGCACGATCAGCACGACGAGCAATGATGTTGCTGTCTAGTGCATGACTGTCACCAACGATGATCAGTGTGTCTGCATCAAATTCAATAAGGGCACCTGTGGTACCAAACTCTTGTGCTAGATGTTCTGCTGTGCCGCCGATACCATCACTAAAAGCACCTGTCTTTTCAATTCTCCAAGCACGGATTTGTAAGTGATCATATAATACATCTTTTACGTGACCAACACCATTTACACGGCCGTTCTCTAGTACGCCGTTAACTAAAATTTTCATTTGTGGCATGTTATTCTCCTCGTTGCCTTTGCCCGTCAACTCCACGGGACTTGTATAATTATTTATCGGTTTTGGAGAATTCTACCCAGTTTGGGTAAATTTTTATTACCTAATGTTTTACCTTACGACTTTCATGAATTTTACCCATGCCACGTTTGAACTTATCGCTATCTCCGCTTCGTATAGCGTTAATAAACCTACGCTCTAATTCAGTAGCAGTCTCTAAATCGTAGTTTTCTTTGATTAGTTTGAGAAGGTTAATAGTACTGGCTATTAGATTGATACCTTTGCTCTCTATGAGATGATCCTTATTTCTAACAAGACTGATCTCATTAAGTTCTTCTAATATGCTCCTAGTGCTTTTTTTCATTCTTTCCTCTCACCAGTTATTTATAGTGAGCTTGACATATCAAATAATTAGTATATAATATCATATATGCTGCTCTGCCGCATAAATAGTTACACACATATACTGAGAGGACCTATATATGACACTATCAACTATGATGCTCAATATCCTTGAGCGACTAGCAGAAATGTTTCCAAATGACTCTTACCAAGATCGTTTGGAAAAATATCTTAAAACCAAAAGCATTACCGATGCTGCTACTCTTGAAAACTATATCAAAGAGTTTAATTATAATTCTCACAAGGAACATTTAAAATGATTAAATATATTATAATGGCTATTTTTCTTGCCCTCGAAAAGAGTGGTCAGGCACGTGCCCGTAGATATTTGAGTAACCATATTAAAGGAGCGTGGCAATGAAATTCATTACAATGATGCGTGAAGTATTATGCCAAGCCTTATTGGCCAGTCATCTCACTCGTAGAGGTCGTTGGCAAAATGCTGCTAAACTAATGGGGAAATAATATGATCTTATGCTTTTTAATTATGACTCTAGCAACATTAATAGTTTATTTGGACAAAAGATTAATAAAAGACGATCCTGTTTTGGGCGAGGAATGGGATTTTACTCGCCCTAATTATAAAAAAACTATTGACATTATTAAATAAACATATATAATATACATACACAGGGAGAAGATCTATGTTCAATCAACCAGAATTATTCATTGACACTGTACAGAATGCCAAAAAGCAGTGGGTTGAAAAATGTGTTCGTAATGACGATATAAAAAATAACTGTCATATCTATATTGACGCACAATCAAAATTTTTAAAAACAGCATTGACCGTAGCCGGAGGTATTGCTACCGTTGTAGGCCACGAAATGCTGAACACAAAGATTGAAAAAATGTTTAATCCTTTTGGGATAGACTTTTTCAAAGCAGGCTGGGATGCCTGGGCAGAGGCTAACAGAGAAGCCTACGCTAAAAAATCCTAAATAGACATACACACAGAGGAGAATATAATGTCTGATTTTAACGGTTTAACACAAAAAGTAACAATGCCTGAAGTCAAGTTTAATAAAAACGGTTATGAAATCCGTACAGAAATACTAGGTATGGCCAAACAAATGGCCGAATTTGAATACAGTGCCAAGTTTCAAGGATGGGAAATGAGCACTGCTCGCGATGAGAAGACTGGTCAGTTTGTCACTACGGTAGGGATGCCGCAGGTTCCAGGTTTGGAGCAGATTCTACAGACTGCACAAAAAATGTATGACTTTGTAAATCAAGGTACAAATAAAAGATAACACCGCATAGCGGACACAATAATAATACGGGGCCCTTGTGCCCCTTTTTATTTGGCCTCGACTAGGTTTTCTTTAAATATGTTCCAGGCTTCTTCCCAAGTCCAACGTAGGCTACCTTTATATACACTATGTCTATCCAAGGTTAAAGCACGGGTAATAGCCTCGTTCAAGTCTTTATCCATATATCCTGTGACACCCTCATCTATTACATCTAATGGACCACTCACAGGATATGCTGCCACAGGAGTAGCACAGGCCATGGCTTCTATCATAACTAGGCCAAATGTTTCCCAACGTGACGGAAATACAAACACATCAGCATTGGCGAAATATTCTGCTAGGGCAACTCCAGTCTTGAATCCTACAAACTCTACATCCTTATATTCTGCCTCATAACGTGCTCGCATGGGTCCATCACCTACCATGATCTTACGACTATTAGGATATTGTATTCGGAAGAAATCCTCTAGGTTCTTTTCCTTACTTACTCTACTCACACATACTAGATTGAAAGTGCTATCTGTTCTATTGCGTAATTCAGGACGGAATGTACTACGGTCTACTCCTCTGGTCCATGGTATGATATCGGCCACTAGGCCATGCTGTTTAAGTTCATTTGCAAGTGTGCGTGTAGTAGTTAATACATGCCCAGTATGCTTATGAAACCACTTTATATACCGCCATGTCATATTTTCAGGCAGACCCATCAAAGTTTTTAATCCTTCAGGAAACCTTGTATGATAGGCAGTGTTATATCTAATACCACGTTTAGATAGATATGCTCTAGCCCATAGACCAACAGGTCCTTCTGTGGCTATGTGTATATGATCTGGGTCAAGTTGCTTGATTTTCTTACCCATCTTTCTAGGATAAGCCAGCTTGACCTCATTATAGATAGGACAATCTACAAAGCGAAATAAACTGGGGTCAATATAATCAATAGAATAGCCATCATTTAAGGCCAAACTTTCAATATTGGTATAGGTGGTAACTACTCCATTGATTTGATCTGGCAAATTATCTGTTATTATTAGTATTTTTTTCATCATTTAGTAGTATAAATCCTATCCTATCTCCACAAGAACTTGGATAATATTGTTCTTTCCATATGGGTATAATTGTAGTAGCACTATGATTGGCAAAATCATCATTATATCTAAAATGTACTTCTACGATCTTGTCCCCTATTGTTTCTACATTGATCCATTCATACCTATAGGCCACTTCTTGTATTAATTCAGGTAGTTGATATTGATCATCAATCTTGGTCCACCTACTGAACCTATTTAATCTATTTGGATCCTCTCTAAAACCTTCCACAGCCAAAGTTTGCTGACCCCAATTATAATCAAAACTTCTATGCCTACCTTCAAATATTTCACACCAGAAGTAGCCATCTGGTATAATATCATCTACAGTATTTAACCATATAAATTCTGCTCCATAAGACATCATTCTAATATTGATACAGGGACGCACTACATATCTTGCTGCTTTTGGAGGGAGACAGCCAGCAGGACCGCATACATATCCCAACCTCTTGGCTAATATGAACTTATCGATTAACCAAAGATCCTTAGGATCAATACTATCTAAGACATCACTATCACTTATTGAATTCATTAATATCTATGGAGAGTGCTGTGTAATCCACTCGGTTCCAATCTTCTCTACGACCACGAGGATTACTGACAAATCTTAGATATTTATAAGGTATATTCTTTGTATCATGGTTATGTCCAAAGACCCAATAACGACATTTTTCATTAATGTCCGCGTCTAAGGTCCATTGGAATCGTGAATTTCCATAACAACCTACTACATTATAATCTGGAGGATATCTATTCCAACTTATACAACTCGAATGAGGCAAACTATGACTTACAACTATGATATCTTTGACATTAGGATCCAACGTGGCCTCCACCATCATATTGGCTAATAGGTTAGCATCTAATAGACTTTGATTCATTTGATTTTTTATTATTGTATCTGTCATGTCATAATGATTTTTACAAGTGGATACAGTTTGATGAGCAGCAATATTTGGCTGTCCAAAATCAAAACTCCACCATCCACATATGCCTATAAATTTCACATTATTTATTAGGAGTTGCTTATCTCCCAGATAAGTTGCTTTTGTTTGAGATATACAGGATTTCCAATATTGAATTGATGCTTCCAAATTTTCCATATTATTTTGATGTTCATGATTACCATCAATAACTAGAACATGGTTATAATAATTAGTAAGCTTGTGTAAATATTCACAAGTAATATCTACACTATCACTAGTATCTCCTGCTACTACCAATATATCGCTATTTTGTTCATAGAGCCAATCTGTTTCATAGCTGCGACCCCAATGATCGATGTGTAAATCACTAACCAGATCAAAATTCATAGTCGTTTCCTTATATAGTTAACAATTTCCTCGCCCATGTCAGTGCCACAAAACCTATCTATGCCCTCAAAACCTGGACTACTATTGGCCTCACAGACCAAATATTTTTCGCCATCAAACAATAGATCCACGCCAGTTATTTCAAGATCAAATGCACGAGCAGTCTTACTGGCCAATTCAGAGATCTCTTCTGTTAGTTTAAATCTTTCCCCTAGACCTCCACGGCTTATATTAGCTTTGAAATCACCTGCAGGTGGTATACGTTTCATTGCTGTCACAGTCTTACCACCAATAACCCAAACTCTGAGATCAAACAATTCTCCGCTGTTAACAAATTCCTGTATGATCAAAGTTTTTTTACTCTTAAGATTGTCTGTAAGATCCATAAAGTTTACAAACATGTCCTTGTCTTTACAGAGATATACTCCCTTGCCCTGACTGCCCGTTACCAATTTTACCACACAGGGAAAACCAATTTCTGTTTCTACAATATCGATGTTAATTGGGTGACTGACCAGCATGGTTCTTGGTGTGGGCAACTTGGCACGGGCCAGTATTTGACTGCTGATCATTTTATCTCTACTATTGAGAATACTTTGACTGTTATTGACAATTGGAATATCAAAGTTTTCTAATTGTCTCAGCAGAGCCAAAGTAAAATAATTAGTACCGGCACCTGTTCTTACTAACACAGCATCAGGAAGATTAATACGATTACCTTGATATCTAATACTTTTATGACTTTTACGACTGGTTATTATGTCAAAGTTTTTAGGTTGAAACACCGAGCACTGGATTTTATGACGATCAAACCTTTTTACCAGTGTCTGTGTTTCCGCATCTTTTTCCGCAGCAGCACTATTATTATGGAAAATCCATACAGATTTCATTCTGCGTCCTCATCATCTAAATCAAAATCCTGTGGATCTTCTGGTTCTGGGTCCACAACGGGTTCTGGAGATGAGGGTGGGGGGAACAATTGATTCCATAAATTAAAAGGATTGAAAATTTGTAGGAAATTAAAAAAATTCATATCTGCTCCTGTATAAAATATTTTTATTATACATTATTTTTGTTTATCTTTTATTAAAACGCACTGTCCTTCTACTCGAAACCAGGGAAACTTCACCCAATATGTCATATTTTGTAGAGCCTGTTCGCAGGTGGCCTGATCCCTATACTGTAATTGTATGCGACCCGGTATGTCTGTGGAGTCGTAGATATTAACCACTATGAGGAATAAGATCCACATCATCTTTGCTCCGATTCCAATATATGATTTCCCAACGACCGTCATGATGCTCAACAAGAGCACTGCATGATTCAACCCAGTCGCCATCATTCATATAGGCAAATCCATCTATGATTTTGATTTCTGGTTTGTGGATGTGTCCGCAGATGACTCCATCATAGCCACGCTTACGGCCATAGTTAACAAGATTATGTTCAAAATGGAATATAAAATCTATAGCCCGCTTGACACGCTGTTTAAGAAATTGACTAAGACTCCAATAACCAAATCCAAATCTATGCCTCCAACGGTTAAAGGCAGTATTGAATATGAGTAGTAGATCATAGGCCTTGTCCCCAAGAAAACTGATCCAAGGTGCCAGTCTTGTTATACCATCAAATAGATCTCCATGTATGACTAAATATCTCTTACCATCTATCCCCCAATGTTCGCATTGATTGGCTATCTCAATACGACCAAAGGTTATATTATAGGGTATCATAGGTCTTAGAAATTCATCATGATTGCCTGATATATAGACAACCTTGGTATTGCGTTTAGCATGTCCTAATATACGACGTACTACATTAGTATGGTTTTGATTCCAATGCCACTTGTTCTGCTGTATTTTCCACCCATCTATTATATCGCCTATGAGATATAACCTATTACAGGTATTATGTTTAAGAAAGTTATTTAAAATTTCAGCTTTACATCCTTTGCTACCAAGATGTATATCACTGATAAAAATGGAAGCATAGGTTTTTTCCATACAGTATTTACTGTAGGTTACGTTACAAAAAGATTACTTTTTTCTAGCCTTGCCTGATTTCATATTGGCCATCCAATGTGCCAACTGTCCTTTACGCCCACCTTGTTTAGCCACCTTACGCAGTGTGCCTACTGACGCTTTGGTTGGTACTCCATGTCTTTTACTATCACCTTTGTCCTGTGGGTTCCGACCATCAGCAAAGTTTTCTACTTGTCTTCTATAACCTTCATCTAGGTCACGTGCTATAAATTTAATACCAACAGCACCAGCAACTTTCTCCCACGCACCGCCGCTCATGTCTTCATCTACACTGAAACAAACATCATCAGCACCAGTTTTTTTTAATTGGCCACTAGCCCATTTTTTCCATTCACTAAGTATTATCCTCCATACACCAGGATAACTTCCGCTAGCGGCATCTTCAACCATTAGTTCAAGATATTTACGACCATCAGCATGATTAAATAAAGGCCCGCAGAAGAAATTACATTCCCAATCTTTTTTACCATATTGTCCAAACACATCGGCTTTGACATTAACACTGGCTAGATCAGTGGTTGCTGATACTCCTTCATCCTCCGCCCAAACCTTTAATTTTACATCAGGGTAAAGACTGTTGAAGGCTTGTTTTACAACTCGAGCCATATATCTTGAGGCCTTAGGAGACCAAACATCCATAAGTTTGCTTTCCCATTCTGGACCTGACTCTTGATTAGTGGCCTGTGGGTTCGGACCATCGGCAAAGTTTTCAGTTAATTTAGGTTCTTGGGTTCGTAATTTATAGGCAAGTTTACGGAAAATTTGGTTTTCAATTGCACGTACTCTGTCTATACTGACACCAAACTCAGCAGCTATTTCATCAAGAGTTAGATCATTAAAATATCTAAGTTTTATTAGAAGTTTTTCTCTATCGGAAAAATTGTCTAAATTCTGTAGTAATTTTTTTATATCAATTTGATCAGTATTCAATTCATAAGATCCTGAATCACGATTCGTGTATCTTCTAGCATTATCAACTGGATCAGGTTCTAGAGTTGGCATTCTTTTTCCTCTATAAGTAGGACCATCATACCTATATTTGGAAATCTGTTGATTAGGATGAGCTTCAGTTAGTTTGGTCAAGTCTAACATTTGACGCAGACCAGGCTTGATAGTGGTGGCTCTCAATTTTTTAGTATCTATTTCTTGATCCTTATATCCTTGGATCTTATTCATATTGTTAACCACCCACTGCCATGCTTCTTCATCTGATTTAGCATGAAGTTTTATACTAGGCAAGTTAGGATCTTCTATGTGATAAACATAAAGTATAGGCTTGAACGCACTGTGTTGTGGTTTATTCACATCTTTATATTGTTTAGGAGCAGGACCTTTGGCTATGACAAAATTAAAATCAAGAG
>Ga0214923_10001364_pt1 | contig 34871 bp, 2 predicted proteins | sample LL1510_MetaG_FD_177993 | JGI IMG/M metagenome (GOLD analysis project Ga0214923, IMG submission 177993) | Freshwater microbial communities from Lake Lanier, Atlanta, Georgia, United States - LL-1510 | ecosystem: Environmental > Aquatic > Freshwater > Lake | place: USA: Georgia | collected 2015-10-15
ATAATTTGTATATATTATATACAACATATCCAGGAACAATACAAATATATGGAAATGATACAAATTTACTATCATATAAAAATGATAGTTTTTTTAACTTCAATATTTTAGGATATTTATCTAATGGTAGTTATAATTTATATGCTTTATTTGTTCCTGAAAATAGTTCTTATTTATCAATATCATCTAATATTTTAAATATAATTGTTAATCAGATACCAAGTATTTATACTAATTATACACTTAGCGGAATAATAAATCATGGTTCATCTATTAAATTATTTTTTAATAATATTAATTATATACCCGAAGGAACATCATTTTTTATTAAATTAAATACTAATAGTGTTATAAATGGTACAGTAAAAAAAATCAAAATGACAAATAATGATTTAGGTTTTGCAATTGATCTATTTAGTAATATATCTATAACTACTAATGGTGGTATCACTTGGAATACGATAGTACTAAATATACCTTATTTTTATAGTAATAGTTTAGCTGATATATATGGTTGGGATATAAATAATATTATAATCGGAGGAGGAAAAAAAGTTTATAAAACAAATGATGGAGGTATTACATGGTATGAAATAATAATACCAGATATAAGAGGTATAGTAACATCAATTGCTTTTATAGAAGAAACTGGTTATTTGGGAGATTCTACTTATTATATATATAGATCTTTTGATTATGGTTTAAGTTGGTCACCATTATTTGTTATAGGTAATCTCACCAACATTATAATGTATAATAAATATTTTGTAGTATTTGGTATTTCAGCTACAGTTTGGTTATATTATACTCTTGATGGTATAACATTAAAATCTACAGTTGTTTGGGCTTTTTCAAATACTTGTTATATTTATGATCCACAATTAATAGTAGCTATTTACATTAGTGGAACAACATATAGTATATATTTATTTAATAGTATAAAAGAAAGATCTACCCTAAAATATTCTACAACATCGTTTGTGTTAACATCTGTCATATTAGTTAATGAAAATACTATAATCGTAGGAACAAATACAAATAATTATTTAATATCATATGATTTAGGAAATAATTGGATTGTAGCAAATTTTATTTCACCAATTATACAATTAATTAAAAATAATAATAAAGTATATGCTTTATGTCAAAATGGTAATATATATATATTATATTGTACAGTTCCATATATTTATTCAATTTATGATAATAATAATTTATTACTATCAGGAAATCTAAATGATAATACTAATTTTACTTTTTTAAACAATTTACAAACTAAATCATATAGTTTATATTCATTATTTACACCAATAAATAGTAATTTTATAACTTTATCTTCAAATTTATTAAATATAAATGTCAACCAAGGATTAATAATTTATACAATAAGTAGTACAATAAATTTATATAGTACCAGAATATACTATAATTATAATAATCCATTACTATATGATTATACAACTCATTTTATTAAATTAAATAATACAAGTCTTATGATTTCAGGTATTAAGAAAGTTAGAATGACAAATCAAAATTTAGGTTATGCATGTGGGTTAGGAGGAACAATATCTCGTACAACTGATGGTGGAAAAACATGGAATTATTTGACATTAAGTTATAACATTTATGTTAATGGTACTAATTCATTAATAGATATTTATGGGTATGATATATCAAATATTATAACAATAGGTAATACTTATATGTATAAAACAATAGATGGTGGAAAATCATGGACAGCAACTATTGCATTCGAAGGTAATACAGTAACGTCAATGAATTTTATTAATAAAAAAGGTTTCGTTGGAACAACAACTAGTAAAATATATGAAACAAATGATTTTGGTAATTCTTGGACTTTTAGATCAATAAATAGTTCACCAGTATATTCAATATTTATTTATTCATCAAAATTTATAGCATTTTCAAATAATGCATCAATTTATTGGACAAATAATGGAATAAGTTATTCAACTGGTTTAAGTAGTGCAAAAAATTTATTTATATATAATCCTACAGTAGGTGTTTCTTTGTCTACCAATAATTTAAATGTTTATTATATTTATAATAATTTTGGATCATTGTTAACAGTATTAACAGCACCTGGTGATATTGTATTTACTGATGTAACTATGATTAGTGAAAATATAATAATTGTAACTACATCTACAAATAAATATTATATTTCATATAACAAAGGTACAAGTTGGTTTATTAATACATTAATTGTTCCATTAATAAGTATGCAAAATTTAGGGTATTGTGTTATTGCTGTAGGTTATGATGATAATTTATATATATTACAAACAAGTCCAGGATTAACAACTATAAAAAATAATGATTCATCTGAAACTTTTTATTTTAATTCATTTGCTAATAGTAAAACAATAAAAATATTAGGAAATAGTAGTTTACAAATAATACAAAATAATAATCAATCCATATCATCAAATATTTTATATCTAACAGTTTCAGATTATTATTCAATATATTCAAACTCTAATATCATCAATTATGAAAATCAAATAAAGATAAATAAAACAACTAATATAAATGGTCTGATCAATTCAAATATGTTTTTTACTAAAATAAATTCATCAACAATAAATAGTTATCCAACAGGAATTAAAGTATATGATTCAAGTTCAATATTTGTATTTAATATTAATGGTTATATGTCAAAATCTTTTGATGCAGGTGTAACTTGGTCTGATATACCATTAAATTTACAATTGTTTAATGCAATAAACTATTCTGGTTTTGATATAATTGATAAATATACATATATAATATTTGATACATCAAGAAATAATAATATAACAGGTGTTTTGAAAACAACAGATGGTGGAAATTCATGGATTAATAGTAATGGAGTTTTTGTAAATAATGCAACATATTCATGTACATGTATAACTTTTTTAAACAATATTGGTTTTATGGGAACAACAAATGGTGCATTATTAAAATCATTTGATGGTGGATCAAATTGGGTAACACTTTTTAACATTAATAACTCAAGTTATTTAATAAATGTAATTAAAATAATAAATGAAACTTTAATATTTGTTGGTCATAATTCAGGATATTTTTATACAGATGGTTTATCAAATTCATATACAAATACAAATCCTGGTATTATAAAATATATTGATAATTATGATAGTAATTTAATATTTTTTGCTAATGATAATACAGTTTATAAAACAGTAAACGCTAGTACAACATATACATCAATATTATCTATTCCATCCGGCTATGTAACATCAATTAGTATTTTATCAAATTATTTACTAGTATCATTAAATACAAATTATTATTATGTTTCTATGGATTTTGGAACAACATGGTCATATTTTTCTTTTGAATCAAGTTTTCTAAATATTGTAAAATTTAATAATGCCTTTTATGGAATTACATATGATGGAAATTTATATACTTGTATAATAGATCCTTTAGAAACAAATAAAGTTTATGATAATGGTGTAGAAATAATACCAGCAAATTATCCATTAATTAATTTAAGTATTAGTTGTTTACAAAAATTATATAGTTTAACAATAATTACAACAAATATAAACACAGGAAAAGAAAGAAGATATTCTACTGATATTTTACATTTACCTAATTATTCATCTACTGTACCAGTAAACACTTTTACAAATTTTTCATTAAATAAATATTATTCTAATGAAGATATAATAACCGCAAATTGTGACACAACAGCTTTTTACAATGAATTGCAATTAAATAATAACATAACAAATATAAATTTTTATGATGTATCAAATGGTATTGCATGTAGTTTTATTAATGGTATATTTATCACACAGAATAGTGGTTTATCATGGATATATAAACAATCTAATTTAGGAAGTTATATAACATCAACATTTATAATACAATTTAATAAAATATTGGCAACTACTAATGATGGTGCAATATTACAATCGGTTGATTTTGGAACATCATGGTCAATAATCTATCAAACTTATAAATCATATTTAAAAAATATTTATTTTGTAAATTCACTTTTTGGTGCAGTATGTGGTTATACAAATAATATTTTGGTAACTCTTGATGGTGGTATAACGTTTTTAAATTCATATACTGGTACAACATCATATTTTAATAAAGTTTTTATAACATCTATAAGTGGTACAATATATGCTGTTGGTACAAACAATACAATAATAAGATCATATAATAATGGATTAACTTGGAATAATATTATTACAACATCATTAATAGAAATATATTTTGATATAAATATGTATGATGAAAATATAGGTTTTGTTGTTGGTTCAAATGGTTATGTATTAAAAACAACAGATTCTTTTACAACGTATAAATTATTTAAACTGGCAACAGTATCATTTAGATGTTTATTGATATATAATTTATTTACAATATTAGTTGGTGGTTATAACGGTATATTATATTTATCAACTAATGCAGGTGATAATTGGGCACCTATAGGTTCTGGTATAAGAAATTCAATAAATTATTTCAATAAAATAAATAATACAATAAGATTTGGTTTTAATGGAGGTATTGCAAAGTTAAATTATTTGTCAAATCAAATGTATTCAATTGTTGGTTATTCAGAAATAATTAATACTTCAATTTATAACTTAAATTCAATTTTTGCTTGGTATGAACCAAATAGTATAGTTATAACAAATGGTGTTGTAACAGGATGGAATGATATTTATGGGAAAAATAATTTAACAAGAACAAATGGATCATTATCTATATTTAAAAATGGAAATTTACAGATGTTAAGTGTTAATACAGTTGAATCATATATAAATTTGACAAATACCGTTTATTTAGGTGGTTTCATTTGTGTTGTTTATTTTAAAGGAAGTAGTAGTTATAATTATTTATTTGCAACGGATCCAATAAATGATACAAGTGCACGTAATTTTAAATCATTTTCAACAAGTATTATTCCTGGTAATAATGATTTAGAATACAGAGGATTTGCATCAATAAATGGTACAACAGTATACGATTATAGTATAAGTCCAAATTTTTTATTAACGCTTGATAATACTAATACATATATTATATTATATGTAAAATTTGCAGATAGTTTTAAAACGGTACAAATGACGCCATCAATAGGATCATCATTTCAAGCACGTGGTTTTACTGGTTATGTTGGTGATTTTATATTTTTAAATACAACACATACACAAAATGATAGAATCCTTATTGAAAATTATTTAGCAAATAAATGGAATTTAACGAGTAAATTTATAAATCCATATAACCCAGTAATAAATTCTTCTTATTTTATAAATAAAATTGATTTTAGTACCATATTAGATTCTAATTCATATAATTTATATAATGTTTTTACTCCAGGTAGTGGTATTTATAATTATTCAGTATCATTATCTTCAATAGTAATAATAAAACCAAAATTATATATTTACGGTCAAACAAGATACTATGATACAACATCTTCTGTAATTTTAATGTTATCAGGTGTAATTAATAATAATGTAGTTTTATTTAGTTATAATGCATATTATCAAAATGCTAATGCAGAAAATAACAAATTAATATTTTATAATAATTTAGTACTTACTGGAGAATTAAATAGTTATTTTTCATATCCAAGTTCTTCAGGAACAACTATAGGTAATATTTTACAAAAACCAATTAATGTTGATTTTGTTTTCCACGATAAAATTTATGATGGTAATACAAATGCTACATTATCAAGTTATATCATTTCAAATTTCTATTTACAAGATACAATAGATATACAATCAAACAATATAATTTCAATTTTAAGAAATAAAAATGTTGGTTATCAAATAGTTGATATTTCAAATATAGTAATAATTGGATCAACAAATTATTTTGCACCACCACAAACATCATATATTAATATATTTCAGAAACTAGTAATACCAATTAATACAAATATTTATTATTCATCAAGTTATGAATCACAAGTAACCCTTTCTGGATTAGTAAATAATGATTTTGTTTATTTAATTTCAAGTTTATTACCATCAACAGAAATTGGTGTTTATGATATAACAATAAGCAATTATATTGATGATAATCCAGTTACTGATGCATTATTTTATTATACATTTAATATAGATACAATATATGGTTATTATATTCAAAATCAATACTATATAAAATCATACAATGCACAAATTTATAATTCAAATAATTTTATTGATTCAAACAATCAAAAGTTAGGTTCAAGTTGCTTATATTTATCTAATAGTAGTTATATAAAAATTAATGACACAATAGCAATAACAAATAAAGGGGTAACATTTTCATTATGGATAAGAACAATAAAACCACAAAATTATAGTATTTTTGATTTTGATTTTATAAAATTATATGTTAATAGATTTAACAATTTTTCAGTAGTTATAAATAATGTTACAATTAGTTCAAATATTCAATGTACTAATAATACATGGAATAATATAATTTTTACAATTAATAGTTTTGGATCTTCAAAATTATATTTGAATGGAAATAATATTTTAACTACTAGAGGATTATATTATTATCCAAATGTATATTCAAACTTATTAATTGGTACTTCAAATATTTCTGATTATTACGAAGGATTTATTGATGATTTTAGATTTTATAACAGAGTTTTAGAAAATTTTGAAATTAATATGTTATTTAATAGTCCATTTTATTCATTTAATAATTTAAATTTAAATTACATATTATCAACAACAAAATCAACAAATACAATTATTCCCAAACCAATAAATATATATACTGAAAACAAAACATATGATGGTAATAATTTGGTATATTTTTATACACTATCAGGTATTATAAATAATGATATACTAACATTGTGTGGTATTGTTTATTATAATGATATAAATGTTGGTTATAATTCAATAACAGTTAGTGGGTTTTTATATGGAATTCATGCTTATAGATATTTTATTCAAAATATAAAAATATTTAGTTACATAAAAAAAAAAAATATAATACCTTTATTTAATTTTAATAAAATATATGATAATACATATATAACAAAAAATGTAACATATACATTACCAGATGTTATTTATTCTGATATTGGAACAATAGATATTTTATCAAACTATTCATCAATTTATCTTTCAAAATACTCAACAATAAGTGGTATAGTTAATGTAACAAATTTATCATTATATGGTTCGTCAATAAATAATTATACAATTCAAAATACACTCAATTATACAGGAATTATTACACCTAAACCTTATCTACCAGCTGAACAACTAATAAAAATATATGATGGAACAAATAGAATAAAAATAACAATTTCAGGTTTATTTCCAACTGATGATATAATTGGATCATATGCTTATTTTGATGATAAAAATACTGGAATAAATAAACAAATAAATAATACATCAATATCAGATGTTATTAATTATGTAAATACGGGAATAACAGTTATACCAACTCCCGTAGGAACAGCAATAAATTCAAATATATATACAATAAGTGGTTTAACTGGTGATCAAGCATATCAAAATGGAACATATAAATTTTCTGCTTCTTCAAATGATAGTAATAGTTATAGGGCATTTCTAAGTGATACTGGTATTTATGATTATCGAACTACCGATATTTATTCAGGATCAGTATATTATCCTCCTGGTCCAACATATAATGGTAATACTACAACAATAGTAAAGGATGTTGGTATTATACGTGGTGAATATATTCAAGTTCAATTTCCTTTTGACTTATTAATTACTAGTTTTTACTATACACCCCCTGATGCTACAACATCTCCATGGGAAATTGATTTAGTTGGTTCCATTGATGGTATAAATTGGATATTAATTAATTGTCAAAGAGATGGTACAAGTTATTTACGAAAAACTAGTCCTGTAACATATTATTCTTATTTTAGACTTATAATTAAAAATATAATTCAAAATAGTTTTTGTCTGATTTATTTATGGAAAATAGATGGAAAAATAAAAGTACCAGGATCTGAAAAATATATTTACACACCAATATTACCATTTTATGGTAATATATTACCATTTCCATTAAATTATTCATTTACAGGTCTTAACAAAACTTATGATGGTACAAATTTAGCCCAAGTAAATAAATATTTAACTTCTATTAATGGAGATGATATTGATCTTAGTTTTAATTCATTTTTCAATGATTCAAACGCTGGATATAATAAATTAATATCAGTGTATAATGTTAAATTAATTGGAACTGACTCCTCAAACTATAGTTTGTCATATAATTCCGATTATACATTTGGAACAATTTATCAAAAACCATTATATGTTTTATTTAATAATCCATCAAAAACGTTTGATGGAAATAATTCAGTAATATTAACATATACATTAAGCGGAATAATAATTAATGATACTGATTTTGTAGATATTTGTAATAATTATATAGCATATTATTCAAGTATAAATATAGGAACAAATATACCAATTATAGTTTCAGGATTATCACTTTATGGATTAAAATCAATAAATTATACACCGATTATAAACCAACCATTTGGTATAATAAATTAAACTAATAAATTAATTAAAAAAAATAAAATGTATTATCTAATAATATTATGAACAATAATTTATTAAATAATAACAATGTAAACTATTTTTTATTAATAGACTCAAGAATAAGTGATATAAGTGGTATTATTAATTGTCTAACATCAAATACAGATTTTTTCATTTTTGATTTTTATGAAAATACATTGAGCGAATTAATAAATGTAATTAATTTAAACAATAAATTTTATGATGCAATAGGTATAATTCAACATAATTATGGAAAAATATTTTATCAATTAGTTTCTGATATGCAAGCAATAAATATTAATGATTTAAGTACTTGGACAATATTTATAGATTTTTTAAAAAAAATACCATCAACATATATAGATTTTTTATTATGTAATTTTTGGAATGATACTTTTTACAATTTAAGAAATGATTATAATTTAATTACAAGAGGTTCATTAAATATTATTGGTGTAGGAGGTAATTTTATTTTAGAAAGCGATGGTATTAACTTAATTGGATTATATTTTACTGAAAATATAGTTAATTATCAATATAATTTTTCAAATTTAGAAGTAATACCAAGTTTTATTATTAATAAATATTATGATGGAACAGAAAATGCATATATTTTGAGTTACACATTATCTGGTTTATTAAGTAGTGATATAGATAATATTACATTAAGTAGTTCATTATATGGTGTATATAGATCAAAAAATGCAAACAATAATATTTTAGTTGATATATATAATATTTATTTAGTTGGTCCTAATTCAGATAATTATTTTATAAATTCAACTTATACAGAAAATGGATCTATATTATCAAAACCAATAAATATAAATCCACTAGGCTTAAATAAAGTATATGATAAAACGTATATTGCTCAATTTACATATACCATTTCTGGTCTTATTACTGGTGATGAAACAGTAAACATAGTTAACTATTATGCTAATTTTAATGATTATAATGTTGGTACTAATATTTTGATTACTATAAGTAATATACTACTTAATAGTAATAATTATAATATATTATCTTATGCTTATACTTCAGCTGATATAACTAGTAAACCATTAAATATTAATCCACAAGGCATAAGTAAGCCTTATGATAAAACGTATATTGCACAATTTACATATACTATTTCTGGTATTCTTACTGATGATTCTGTAGATATAGTTGACTATTATGCTAATTTTAATGATTATAATGTTGATACTAATATATTGATAACTATTAGTAATATAGTACTTAATGGTAATAATAATTATAATATATTATCTTATGCTTATACATCTGCTGATATAACTAGTATTCCAATAAATATAAATCCACTAGGCATAAATAAAGTATATGATAAAACGTATATTGCTCAATTTACATATACTATTTCTGGTTTTCTAACTGATGAAACAGTAGATATAGTTGACTATTATGCTAATTTTAATGATTATAATGTTGGTACTAATATATTAATTACTATTAGTAATATACTACTTAATAGTAACAATTATTATATATTATCTTATGCTTATACAACTGCTGATATAACTAGTATTCCAATAAATATTAATCCACTAGGCTTAAATAAAGTTTATGATAAAAATTATATTGCCCAATTTACATATACCATATCTGGTTTTCTAACCGATGATTCTGTAGATATAGTTGACTATTATGCTAATTTTAACGATTATAATGTTGGTACTAATATTTTGATTACTATAAGTAATATACTACTTAATAGTAACAATTATAATATATTATCTTATGCTTATACATCTGCTGATATAACCAGTAAACCAATAAATATAAATCCACTAGGCTTAAATAAAGTATATGATAAAACGTATATTGCACAATTTACATATACCATATCTGGTCTTATTACTGGTGATGAAACAGTAGATATAGTTAACTACTATGCTAATTTTAACGATTATAATGTTGGTACTAATATATTAATTACTATTAGTAATATACTACTTAATAATAACAATTATAATATATTATCTTATGCATATACAACTGCTGATATAACTAGTATTCCAATAAATATAAATCCACTAGGCTTAAATAAAGTATATGATAAAACGTATATTGCTCAATTTATATATACTATTTCTGGTTTTCTAACCGATGATTCTGTAGATATAGTTGACTACTATGCTAATTTTAACGATTATACTGTTGGTACTAATATTTTGATTACTATAAGTAATATACTACTTAATAGTAACAATTATAATATATTATCTTATGCTTATACATCTGCTGATATAACCAGTAAACCAATAAATATAAATCCACTAGGCTTAAATAAAGTATATGATAAAACGTATATTGCACAATTTACATATACCATTTCTGGTCTTATTGCCGGTGATGAAATAGTAGATATAGTTGATTATTATGCTAATTTTAATGATTATAATGTTGGTACTAATATTTTGATTACTATAAGTAATATACTACTTAATAATAACAACAATTATAATTATAATATATTATCTTATGCTTATACAACTGCTGATATAACTAGTAAACAAATAAATATAAATCCACTAGGCATAAGTAAGCATTATGATAAAAATTACATTGCTCAATTTACATATACTATTTCTGGTGTTCTAACTGATGATTCTGTAGATATAGTTGACTATTATGCTAATTTTAACGATTATAATGTTGGTACTAATATTTTGATTACTATAAGTAATATACTACTTAATAGTAACAATTATAATATATTATCTTATGCTTATACATCTGCTGATATAACTAGTATTCCAATAAATATAAATCCATTAGGAATAAGTAAGCCTTATGATAAAACGTATAATGCCCAATTTACATATACCATTTCTGGTCTTATTGCCGATGATGAAACAGTAGATATAGTTGATTATTATGCTAATTTTAACGATTATAATGTTGGTACTAATATTTTGATTACTATAAGTAATATACTACTTAATAGTAACAATTATAATATATTATCTTATGCTTATACATCTGCTGATATAACTAGTAAACCAATAAATATAAATCCACTAGGCTTAAATAAAGTATATGATAAAACGTATATTGCACAATTTACATATACTATTTCTGGTCTTATTACTGGAGATGAAATAGTAGATATAGTTGACTATTATGCTAATTTTAATGATTATAATGCTGGAACTAATATATTGATTACTATTAGTAATATACTACTTAATAATAACAACAATTATAATTATAATATATTATCTTATGCTTATACAACTGCTGATATAACTAGTAAACAAATAAATATAAATCCACTAGGCATAAGTAAGCATTATGATAAAAATTACATTGCTCAATTTACATATACTATTTCTGGTGTTCTAACTGATGATTCTGTAGATATAGTTGACTATTATGCTAATTTTAACGATTATAATGTTGGTACTAATATTTTGATTACTATAAGTAATATACTACTTAATAATAGTAATTATAATATATTATCTTATGCTTATACAACTGCTGATATAACTAGTATTCCAATAAATATAAATCCACTAGGCTTAAATAAAGTATATGATAAAACGTATATTGCTCAATTTACATATACCATATCTGGTCTTATTACTGGAGATGAAACAGTAGATATAGTTGACTACTATGCTAATTTTAACGATTATACTGTTGGTACTAAAATATTGATAACTATTAGTAACATACTACTTAATAGTAACAATTATAATATATTATCTTATGCTTATACATCAGCTGATATAAATAGTAAACCAATAAATATTAATCCACTAGGCTTAAATAAAGTATATGATAAAAATTATATTGCTCAATTTACATATACCATTTCTGGTATTGTCACTGGAGATTCAGTTGACATAGTTGACTATTATGCTAATTTTAATGATTATAATGCTGGAACTAATATATTGATAACTATTAGTAATATAGTACTTATTGGTAATAATAATTATAATATATTATCTTATGCATATACAACTGCTGATATAACTAGTGTTCCAATAAATATAAATCCACGTGGCTTAAATAAAGTATATGATAAAACGTATATTGCTCAATTTACGTATACTATTTCTGGTATTCTTACTGGTGATGAAACAGTAGATATAGTTAACTATTATGCTAATTTTAACGATTATAATGTTGGTACTAATATATTAATTACTATAAGTAATATTCTACTTAATAATAATAATTATAACATATCATATGCATACACGACTGCTAATATAACTAGTAAACCAATAAATATAAATCCACTAGGCTTAAATAAAGTATATGATAAAACGTATGTTGCCCAATTTACATATACCCTTTCTGGTCTTATTGCTGGTGATGAAACAGTAGATATAGTTGACTATTATGCTAATTTTAATTATTATAATGTTGGTACTAATATTTTAATTACTATTAGTAATATACTACTTAATAGTAATAGGAATTATAATATATTATCTTATGCATATACATCTGCTGATATAACTAGTAAACCAATAAATATTAATCCATTAGGTTTAAATAAAGTATATGATAAAAATTATATTGCTCAATTTAGATATACTATTTCTGGTATTATTAGTGGAGATTCTGTAAATATAGTTAACTATTATGCTAATTTTAATGATTATAATGTTGGTACTAATATATTGATAACTATTAGTAATATACTACTTAATGGTAATAATAATTATAATATATTATCTTATGCATATACAACTGCTGATATAACTAGTATTCCAATAAATATAAATCCACGTGGCTTAAACAAAGTATATGATAAAACTACTACTGCTCAATTTACATATACTATTTCTGGTCTTATTGCTGGTGATGAAACAGTTGCTATAGTTAACTACTATGCTAATTTTAACGATTATAATATTGGTACTAATAGATTGATAACTATTAGTAATATACTACTTAATAGTAACAATTATAATATATTATCTTATTCTTATACTTCAGCAAATATAACCAGTAAATCATTAAATATAAATCCACGAGGTTTATCAAAAACTTATGATAAAAATTACATTGCTCAATTTACTTATACTATTTCTGGTATTGTTAATGGTGACGAAACAATAGATATAGTTAATTATTATGCTAATTTTAATGATTATAATGTTGGAACTAATTTAATAACTATTAGTAATATATTACTTAATAATAATAGGAATTATAATATATTATCTTATGCATATACAATTGGTATTATAACTAGTAAACCAATAAATATAAATCCTCTAGGCATATCAAAAACTTATGATAAAACTTCTATTGCCCAATTTACATATACAATTTCTGGTATTATTAGTGGAGATTCTGTAAACATAGTTAATTATTATGCTAATTTTAATGATTATAATATTGGAACTAATATATTAATAACTATTAGTAATATTTTACTTAATAATAACAATTATAATATGCTTTCTTATGCATATACATCAGCAAATATATATAAAAGATTTATATATCCTACAACATTACCAAAAATTTATGATAAAACAACAAAGGTCAACTTAATATTAAATGGTATAATAAATGATGATATAATTGATTATACTGCAAATTTTATTGATTATAAAATTGGATCAAATAAAGAAATAATAATTACTATTGATAATAATAATTATCAAATATTTGGAACATTATCTGGAACAATAATAACAAGACCATTAACTTTAATACCGACTATATTAACAAAATATTATGATAAAACAAATACTGCATTATTTTCATATACATTAAGCGGTATTGTATCAGGCGATTTAGTAGATATAAGTTCAAATTTATACAGTGCAAAATTTGTATCTTTTAATAGTGGTATTGATATTCCTGTAACAATAAGTAATATTATTTTATATCAACAAGATTCTTTTAATTATAGTATATTAACTTATTATTATACAACTGGAACAATCAATAAAAAATTTATTTATGGTACTGCACAAGATAAAATTTATGACCAAACAAATAAAATAAATATTTCAATTTCAAATGTTATTAATGGTGATTTAATCAATTATTATTCTGAATTAATTGGTGATTATAATGTAGGTTTAAAATCTATTTATATAACATTATCTGGTGATTTGATTTATGTTGCACCAGCAGTAAATACAGATTTATCATTAAAATATTATTACACATTTAATACAAGTGATACAAGTGGTTTAAGAATATTAAACAGAGCAACAGGAATATATGATGGTTTATTATCAAATGCAAGTGCGCAAACAAATAATTCAATTATTGGAGATAAAGCATTAACAACAAATAATGGTACAACATGGTTAACATCTAGTTACATTAGTAATTTTACAAATATAGGTTTATCTATTACTTTATGGGTTTATTTTACTTCATCACAAACTGGATTAGGTCATAATGTTTTTTCAATTACAACATCAGCTGGATCAGGAAATGCACTTATGATGGAACTAGGTTGTGCTACATATTTAAATTATTTAAATCTATATGTTTATGGTAATAGTAATGCTAGTTTTACAGGATCGATTCCAGCAAATACTTATCGAATTAATACATGGATTCATATATCTATAGTATTAGGTTCTTCAGCAAAATGTTATTTAAATGGTCAACTTATTACAACACAATCATATACATTTAATGGTATAACATGGACATCTGATACACAGTTTACTATTGGCGCAGATTCACCAAGTAATAATTTTTGGTTAGGTCTAGTTGATGATTTTAGAATTTATAATAAAATGTTATCAGTTACAGAAGTGCAAGATATTTATAATTATAGAGGAATTGATTTTACGTTTAATAATAACTATAACTATCAATTTTTTACAAATATAATTTATACGAATATTTTTAAAAAAACATTAGATGCAACATTTTATCAAGTAACAAAAACATACGATGGTACAACTAATGCATATTTATCATTACAATCAATTAGTGGATATTATTTTAGTGATTATGATACATCTTTATTAAGTGCAAGTTATTTAGTACCTAATTATAATGTATCGGTTTTAGGAAATTATAATACTTTTCCTTGGTCTTTAAATAGTTTTCCAGATATAGGTGCATCTTGGATATCTACAAGTTCAATAGAATATGATGTTCAATTTCAAAAATTATATAATAATAAATCATTAAATAATATATATGCAATATTGTATTATAACTGTGATTTTAATGGTGAATTATATTTAAATGGAATATATCAGAATCAATTAAATTATTCACCTAATAATTATTCATCATTAAATATTATAATTCAACCAGGTATAAATTTATTTGAATTTAGAATAATTAATAATAAAAATAATGTAAACGGTTTAATTTATACTGTATATGATGGATTTTTTGGCACTAATGTTAATTTTTTTGATAAAAATACTAATTATAAAACTGGAGGAATAGGATCATATACTGGTTTAGTTACTAATATATCATCAATTAATGCAGGAACAAATGGTTATATACAATCTTGGCAGTATTTTTCAATTCAATGGTTAGGATATTTTGTACCAGATGTAACTGGACTATGGACATTTTGGACAAATTCAGATGATGCTTCATGTTTATGGATTGGTCCAACAGCAGATTCTGGTTATACAAGAGTAAATGCATTAATAGATAATCCCACTCCAAATGAAAAAAGTGGTACAATTAATTTAATTAGAGGAGTACCATATTCAATTAGAATTCAATTTGGTGAAACTTGGGGAGGTTATACGATGATTGTAAGTTTTCAAGGACCAGCTGGTTCTTTAGCTTCAACAAGAACAACAAATGGGTATGGATTTTTTTTTAATGGTCAAATAATATCTAGTTCATTATTAGTTTCAGTATACAATTATAATAATAATCTATTATTTAGTTCTGATTCATCATGGGTTTGGTCTAAAAATGTACCAAGAATTATTTATACAAAAAAACAATATTTAAATAATAGTATTAACGTTTATGAAACAGAATTATTAAATAATATGCAAGTAATTATACCATATAATTTTACAATTTCTGATTATATACCTACACAATTTCAATATATATATACAAATTTAACAGGTTCATCTATAAATTCTAATATTTATATAAATTGTGATTATAGTGGAAATTTTTATATGAATGGTAATTTGGTTGGAAACTTATCATATAGTCTTTATAATAATTTAACTTATAATGTTGAAATACCAATTGGAGATACTTTATTTGAATTTGATATTGTTTCAAAAAATGGATTAAATCAAACTTTTAATGAGGGAATACTTTATAATATTTATAATTATAATAATAATACAACTAGATCTGGTATTGTTTTTGATATTTCAAATATTAATAATGCAACAAATAATACATTAATAGAAAATTATTTAATTGAATTTTTTGGCTATATTAAAATTCAAACTTCCGGTAATTATTCTTTTAATTTTATTTCAAATGATTATACATATTTTTGGTTAGGTTCTATGTCTATAAGTGGTTATACATTTAATAATTTAACATATAGTTCACAAAATAATGGTTATTTATATAATACAATTTATTTACCACTAAATACAAATACATTAATACCATTTAGATTACAATATTTATCAAGAATCCAAACAACTAAATTAAATTATATTTTACCTTTAGGATTGAACTATACAATAAGTAATTATATATATAATATTAATACAAATAATACAAACGATACATATTTATCTTTACCAAATTTTTCCAATTTTTTATTTATTAACAAACCTCTATCTTTATATATAAAATTTACAATTAATCAAAGTAATACAACAGGTGGAACATTATTATGCTTTAATAAAGATTTTAGTTTAACTGATAGATTAGTTATATCATATATAAATTCACAAAGTACTTATAAATTAAATTTATTTTATAATTCAAATAATACAACATATTTCAATAATACAATAAGTGGAACATTTTTATACAATGATCTATATAATTTGTTTTTAATATTTGATGGATCAAATAATATGTATTTATGGATTTACAATAATTTTTTTTTATTTAAAAGTTTTTGCAGTATAAAATATAGTTCATCAAATATATTTAATAACTATAATTATTTTAATATTGGTAAAGATAATATAACAAAATTATGTTCTAATCTATCAATTAATTATTTGGGAGTTTATGAAAATATGAGTTTATCATCTACAATATTTTCTAATTTAATTTCACCACAAATATCAAATGGATTTTTATTTAATTCATCAATTATGATAAATTATTTGTATACTTTAATTAATAACAAACCCCCTTGGGGAATTTATGCTGCAGAATTATATAATAATAATGTTTTATATGAAGCCAGAGGAAATGGAAGAAATGCAACATGTTCAGGAGTTATATTAACAAATGGAAGTGGAAATGGAGCATCAGTAAGTATACCTTATTTATATGGTTCAACAACATCAAAAATAGATTGGCCGAATGGTAGTATACCAACTAATTTTACTGTTTGTTCAATAACACGATATAATGGATCTAATAGACAAAGAATATTACATGGAAAAAATATAAATTGGCTACATGGTCATTATGAAGGAACTAGAGGTGTTGCATTTTATAATAATTGGATAAATATAACATCCAAGGGAACTATAGATAATTGGGTTGTTGCATGTGGTAAAAATAGTGGTTCTATTCCAAATAATTTTATGGTTGATGGTATTGGTGTAGCTACAACTACAGGTGGTTTGGGAAATGATACATTAAGTATTAATAGTAGAGCTCTTGAATATAGTGACTGGGCATTTTCTCATGTATTAATTTGGGATCAAGCTTTAACTGATGATGAAATGTTACTCATATCAAATTATTTATTAGATCATTTATTAAGTGGTATATCAATAATAAAATTACTAAATATTAATTATAACCCGCCTATTAGAACATATTTTTATAAAACAGGTTTTACTAATAGTTTAATTGTTTCTGCAATTAATACTGCAAATAATCAGTTATTATTTAAATCAAATAAAAATTGGAAATCTACAATTGGTCAACCAATAAAATTATCAACTGATTTTTATTTAAAATCTTATATTGCTAATTATATCACATCAACTAATGGAACAAATATACCTATAACAATTTCAAATATTGTTTTGGGAGGAACAAATAATTATACTTTGAGAATACCGACATTATCTGGTACAATTAATAAAGCAACTTTAATTGTGAATATTACATCAATAAAGACATATGATAAAACATTATATGCACCTTTTACAAGTTATACTTTAAGTGGTTTAGCATATATAGATTTAAATAATATTGATCTAAGTAATATTCCGATATTATCACATAATACATATGATATAAGTAGTAGTTATATAGTTAATGTTGGACCAATAATATTAAAAGGTAGTAATGCATTTAATTATAATTTAAAAATATCAAATGTATTTGCTACAATAAATCCAAAACAATTAATACCTTATAATATAACAAAAGTTTATGATTCATTAAATTTGATGTTTTTAAGTTTATCTGGAACAATATCAGGCGATTTAGTTAGTGCAATTGGATATTTTGATTCTAATAATTCAGGAAATAGACTAGTTTATGTTAATCTATTTAGTTCTAATATTACTTCACTATCATTTGGTGCAACAACAAATCCATTTCCTTATTTTGGTAATAATATAATTTCATATGTATATTCCGGAGATGGTAAAACATGTGTAATTGGTGGTTATTATTATTATATTTATTTTTCAAAATATACTAATGGATCATGGTCATCATTTACTCAAACTTTGGGTAAAAATGCTAGCTCCTATTATACAGTTTCATTGAATTATGATGGTTCAATTTTAGTAAGTGCAACTAGTTACAATGTTTATTATTCCTACTGGAATGGAACTAACTATACAGCAGGAAATTTAGTTTCATCTGTATTTGTAGGTGGTTATTACGGAGCTTATATATCACCATTAACAAATTTTTTAGTAATAAAAAATGGACATGGTAGGGTATATTGGTCAAATTGGACTGGTAATGGTTTTACAGTTCCAGTAGTTACACCAGATCCTGATTCACCAACTTATACAGATACTGGCGTTACTGTATCTAAAGATAATCAAAGAATAGTTTTTTGTACTTCTTATGTTTATTGGGCTGATTGGAATGGGACTAACTTTAATTTAGGTACACAAATTAATGATTCAAATTCTAGACAATATAGAAGTTGTAGAATTACAACTGATAAAAATGTAATATTTGTTATAACATATTTACCAAGCTCAAATATTTATTATTCTATTTGGAATAATAAAATTTCTAATTATGGACCATTAATAGCAACAAATATTATATCAGGTAGTAATTTCTATGGACTAGATTTAAGTTTTGATGATAGTACATTATATACTGTATTTTATGGTACATTTTATAAGTCAACAGTAACTTATTATTATTATGGTTACAATAACTATACTACAAATAAAACAGTTAGTGGAATAATAACTAAAGCAAATTTAATTGCAACTGGTGTAAATAAGATATACGATAATACTAATACTGGTAAATTTACATTAGCTGGATATTATGATTCAGATCTTTTAACTATATCAAATGTAGTTTATAATTCATCAAGTTATTATAATAGTATTTATGTTGGAAATAATATACCAATGACAATCTCATTTGTTTTAGAAAATTATCAAATCAGTAATATAAATGCAGTATCAGGAAGTATAATCCCACGTCCACTTAAAAGTATATTTGTCGGTATTGATAAAATTTATGATACAACAACTAATTGTCAAGTAGAATTTATTTCATTAAGTGGTATTTATTCTAGTGATTTAGAATATGTATCATTATCAAATACTTATACAAGTGTTTTTATTTCACCAAATAGTGGACTACAAGAAATTTCAATAACAGGGTTAACTCTATATAAATCATTAGCATATAATTATAATGTTTATAATATTTCAAATTCTAATTTAATTAATTTAAAAAACTTGTTGATAAATAAACCAGCATGGGGTATTTATTCAGCAGAATCATTTAATAATAACATTTTATATGATTTAACTAATAATAATAGAAATGCTATTTGTACAGGAGTTACATTAACAAATGGAAGTGGTTATGGTGCATCTGCATCTATACCTTATTTATATGGTTCAACAACATCAAAAATAATTTGGCCGGATGGTAGTATACCTACAAATTTTACTATTTGTTCAATAACACGATATGCTGGATCTACTCTACAATATATATTAAGTGGGAAAAATACAGATTGGGTACATGGGCATATTTATAGTAGAGGCAATGCATTTTATGGTTTTCAATATTTAACACCTGGATATATTGGAAATGCTTATGATTGGCTTGTTGCATGTGGTAAAAATACTAGTTCTTTTAGTTCTAATCCAAATAATTTTATTGCTGATGGAGTTGGTGTTGCAACATCTTATGGTCCTTATGGTAACGATACATTAACAATTAATAATGGTTTATATAATTATAATAGTGATTGGGCTTTTTCACATGTATTAATATGGGATCAAAATCTTACTGATTCTGAGATGTTTATTGTTTCAAATTTTCTACTTGACCATTTATCAAAGAATATATCACTAAAAAGTTTAGATCTTCCATTATATGCGAATATTCTACCTAAAAACATTATAGCTTATGGTGTTGATAAATATTATGATGGTAATGATATAGCTCAATTATCTTCTTTATCTGGTTTGATAAGTCAATTATCTTCAATCTCTGGTTTAATAAATATAGATAGAACAGATTTAATTTCATATTATCCTTTTAATGGTAATATATTAAATTATGCATCAGGAATAGGTGTGTTGGATGGAAATTTACAAGGAGCTACTTTATCTACATTCAGTAAAAGAGGAATAGGTAGTTTAAAAGTAGAAGGTCAAGGAAGTAATTTTAATCTACCATATATTTCTGCAAATACAAAAGGTTATACATTTGCGTTTTGGATTTATTTAAATGTTGCTAATTGGTCAGGTACCGCATTTGCTTTCCATGGAGGCGGAGAAATGCTCTCTGCTCAAGTTACTGGAAATGTTATGGAGTTTGTAAGATATTATGTTAATACTCCTTTTCCAACAATTAAAATTCCTCCTAAAATATGGACACATTTTGCATGGACATTAACAACTAGTTCTGTTTCTAATATTTATATAAATGGTTTATTATATACAACAACTAGGAAACTATTTTATACATCAACACCGTTTGATAGACCAATAATTTCTGGTACCATATATGGACAAAATTTCGGTATTAATGGATATATAGATGAGTTTATATATTATAATAGAATATTAAATCAATTTGAAATACAGTCTTTATATAATTATAATTTACAAGAATCAATAGGAATTTTTGCAACAAAAAATGTTGGTTCAAATATATTAATTAATATATTAAATAATATACCATTGTCAATAAATGGTACAAATTATATAATTAGTAATTCAACAACAACTGCAAATATTTTACAAAAACCAATAAATAATATAATTAATACAAAAATTTATGATGGTACAAATATTGGAACTTATAGTTTATCGGGTATAGTTTATGGTGATAATGTATCAATTTTAGGTTCAGTTTTATTATCAAATACAAATGTTGGTCCAACTATATTAACTATTTGTGGATATCTTGATAATTCAAATTACATTTTACAATCATATAATTATCCATTTACAATTTTACAAAAACAAATAATACCAATATTTTATATAAAAGTAAAAGTATATGATAAAATTACAACAAATCCAGTTATTACTTATACATTAAGTGGTATTCTTTTAAATGATTTAAATAATGTTGATATCTGTAATAATTTTTTAGGAATTTATAAATCAATAAATTATGGTTATGCATATGTAGATATAAGCAATATAACACTTTATGGATTACAATCAATGAATTACTATATTAATAGTATTGCTACAGTTTTAACTTATATCAATAAATATAATATTTATGGTTATCCATTAGATAAAATATACGATGGAACTACAACTCTATTACTGAATATTTCTGGATTATTACCAAATGATACAATAACATATACAGCAAACTATACAACAAAAAATGTTGGAACTAATAATTTATTACCTGCAACAACAGATGGACCCTATAATATTATTTATAGAAATACAACAGCAAATATATTACCTTTATTATTAAAAACAACAATAACATCTAATAAAGTTTACGATGGATTACCTAATATTACTTTAAATTTTACATTATCTGGTATTTTAACTATAGATGATCCAGTTTTATTTACATATTTACAACCAAATTATAGTGTTTCAACAATAGGTAATTATGGAATTTATCCATGGTCAACTGATTCTAATTTTATTGATATATCAGCTCAATGGATTTGGACAATATCAGGAGCATCAAAAATTGCACCACTTAATTCAATTGGATATCAATTTCAATATCTATTTACTAATACAACTAATAATATAATAAATGCAACAGTACATTTATTAGCAGACGATGTTTGTAATTTTTATTTGAATGGTAATTACATTAATTCAGCAATTATTGGTTCATATACATCAACAAATTATAGTAAAATAAATATAAATATACCTTTAGGAATATCAATTTTTGAATTTGAATCATTTAATTTGGGATCATTTCCAAATAGTGCTGGAATATTAGTAAGTGTACTTGATTATAATAATAATATTTTATTTAGAACTGATAATTCATGGGTTTATTCAATTAATGTTAAACGTAGTTCAAAATACAATAGTCTAATTTATGTCAGTAATTATTATGCAACTATTTCTTCAATAATTCAAAACACTTTTATTGCATATTATTATGGTTTAACATTATCTGGTCCTAATTCTTCTAATTATTATGTAAATAACAATGGATTTTATTATGGAACTTTTACAAATATAACATTAAATGCAACTTTTTATTGTAACCAAAAAATTTATGATAAAATTATCAAAGCATATGTAACATATTCATTAGCTGGAATATTACCGGAACATATTGGTGGTGTGGATATTAGTTCAAATTATATTGCACAGTATAGACATTATAATTCAAGTAAATTTTCAAATGTTGATATAACTAATATTTCATTATATGGTAAATATTCAAAGTTTTATAATATTAATTCATCATCATTAATTACTACAAGTATTGACCAAAGATACTTATTTATAATTAATGGTAATAAAATATATGATAAAACTGTATATGCATATTTAACTTTATCAAATAATATAATTGGAGATACAATAATTTACAGTGCTAATTTTAATGATTATTATGTTGGTTCAAATAAAATAATTAATATTACATTATCAAATACAATAAATGAATCAATTAATAATTTATTATATAAACTATCAACTTATTATACATTTAATAATGGTACTATTAATAATCTATATCTTGCTAATTATGGAAATTATAATGTTATATATGATGCATTACTAAGTAAAAACATAAATATTGATACAAGTGGTATGAAAATAGAAAGTGGATGTTTAACATTAAACTATTCTAATCAAGAATATTTAATATTACCAAATAATTTAACTGATAATAACGGATTAACATTTTCTTTTTGGTTTAAAGCAAATAATACACCATCTGGATCAAAAATATTTGAATTATCTAATGGAAATAATGATAATATTTATTTTGGAATTTTTGATAATTATATTTATTGTGGTGTTTATAATGAAATTTCTCAAGATTATTTTAATTTTTATACAGTTAATTTAAATAATAATCAATGGTATCATCTGGTTTGGATTTTACAAACAGATAATGTTTGGTTAATTTATGTTAATAATATTCTGATAAATACCAATACATCAGCTTTATATCCTAATGCTAAATTAAGAACAACAAACTTTATAGGTAAATATTTTAATGGTTCAATAGATGATTTTAGAATTTATAATAGATGTTTAACTAATGATGATATAAGTAATATATATAATAATAATGTATTTAACTTAAGTAATTCAAATTATTTATTGTATCAAAATACATTTTATGCATCAATCTCTCAAAGAATTCTTCAAGTAATTGTTTATCCTGTTACTTACACTTCAAATAATACTGTTACAATAAATTTTTCAAATAAAATTGAAAGCGATAATATTGATATTTGCAATAATTATATAGCAAATTATGCTAATTTAAATGCACAAAAAAATATACGAATTAATTATAATAATTTAAAAATATATGGTAATGATACTAATAGTTATCTTTGTTCAATATCTGGAATAACATATGGTGATATTAATCCTGTATTATTACAGGTAACATTTGAAACAAAAAAATATTATGATAAAAATCAATATTATACTGTTTATTATACAATTTCAGGATATTATAATAATGATGCAAAATATGTTACAATAAGTAATAGTATTTATGGATTGTTTAGAAGTAATTTAGCAGGTTTAACACAATTAGATATTAGTAATATTTATTTGGTTGGTCCGTACCCATCAGTAACAAATTATTATTTACCATATACTAAACTTTCATTAAGTGGATATATATATCAAAAATATCTAGATTTTTTTGTATCAAATAAAATATATGATAGAACTTCTAAAGCTTATGTAACAGTATCAGGTATATTAAATACTGATTTTGTTGGATATGATGCACAATATACAGATAATAATGGACAATATACAGATTATAATGCAGGTCAAAATAAAAATGTGTATATTACATTAGGTCAATATCTTAATATAACTTCATCTGGTTCAATTTATTGCCCAGTAATTACTGGTTTTGGACCTTCATTACAACCATGGACATCAGGTATACCTACTAATATTACTGGTATGGCAATGAATAGTGATCAAACAAGAATGGTTATTATTAGTCTTGATGGTTTTATGTATTTTAGTATATTAAATAATGGATCTTGGTCCGCTATAACAAGAACATTACAAACATCACAATTAGGTGATATTAATGGTTTAGCATTAACTGCAGATGGTTCTAGAGGGGTTATTAGTTCAAGAAGGAGCTTAACATATTATTTTACATGGACAGGTAATAATTATTCACAACCCATACAAACATTAGAAACAATATCTAGATTTCAATTTGGTTCATCAATTGATATAACAAGTGATGGAAGTAGAATTGTTATAACAGAATTTGATGGTTATATATATTATGCTGACTGGAATGGCACTAATTATAATCCATTTACAAAAATATTAGATACTAATACAAGTGATTATACTGGTTGTGCAATATCATCTGATGGTGATAGAATAGCATGTATAGATGAAAGAGGTTATATTTATTTAAGTTTTTGGAATGGAACAAATTATGGAAAATTAATAAAATTAGAAACGTATAGCTCTTTATTTACTTACGGTCGATCTATTAGATTTTCAAGTGACAAAAGATATATATATGCAACTTCAGGTATAGGTACAAAATTATTTTATTTAACATGGAATGGTTTTACATATTGTAATTCTATTGCAGTACTTCAAACATTAGTAAGTACAATTCTTGATCCATATGGATTATGTGTATTTGATGATAATATATATATAACATCTACTAATACACTTATTTTAAAAATAGCAGTTCAAACTTCAATAGTTAATATAACTACAATTACTAATAACTTGTTATTTCATTATACAATGGATGCAAACACAATAAATAATAATAAATTATACAACAATATTACAAAAACATATGATGCAACATTATATAATAATCCTATCATATCAACAACTGATTATAGAGTTGGATCAGGAAGTATGATATTTGATCCAACAAGCTATCAATATATACAAATTCCATCATTTACTTCCGGTGCAAATGGAATGTCTTTTAGTATGTGGTTTAAATCTAATAATAGTAGTAACTGGAGTAGAATATTTAGTTTTGGTAATGGATCAAATAGAGATATTGAAATGTTTATTTTTACCAATATTTTAATGATAAAATCAGGAACAGTCTTTAATAGTGCTACATCAAATATTAATGATAATAAATGGAGGCATATTGCTTGGATTATAAACAGTAATGGAACAACTAATTTTTATTTAGATGGTATAAATATTTACACAACAACTATAACCTATCCACAATCAATAACAAGGGATATTAATTATATTGGTAAAAGTTATACATCAAGTGATCCATATTTTAATGGTTCAATTGATGATTTTAGAGTTTATAATAGAGTATTAACAATATCAGAAGTTGTTTTTATAAGAGCTCAATATAATGATACACATGTAAGTTACTATTATTCAAATGATTATCTTAACTATCAAGTATTACCAAATTATTTTAGTACAATATATCAAAAAGATATAATATATAATTATAACAGTGTAGATAAAACATATGATGGTACTAATGCTGTTTATGGTTTGAAGGTTACAATAAGTGGAATAATAAATGGAGATATTATTACATTAAGTAGTTATATTGCATATTATGATAATCCAAATGTAGGTTATCAATTAATTATAATATCAAATATAATATTTGGTGGTAAAGACATAATTAATTATAAAATAGATCAATCAGATTTTAAAAATTATGGATTTATAACTCAAAAATCATTATTAATATTTTATAATCCAACAACAACAATTTATAGTGGTTACTTATTTAATTTATTTAGTGTAAGTTATAATGGCTTTGTTTTAGGTGAAAACTCATTAGCATTAAGTGGTTCAATTAAATATACCATTTCATTAAATACTAATAATGATATTAGAAACACTTATTATAATAATCAAGTAAATTATGTCATTGGAGGTAATAAAAAAACTTTTAAAACTATTGGATATAGTTTTAATGGAATTACTTGGTATAATGCAACTAATAATCCTTTTAGTAATAACTGTTTTGATATAGAAACAGATAATAAGATTTGGGTTGCTGTTGGTGAAAGTACAAATACAATTGCATATAGTAATGATGGTATAATTTGGACAGGACTAGGAATTGATATTTTTTCATTAGTAGGTTATGGAATTACATATTATAATAATAAATGGATAGCTGTTGGTCAAGGTATAAATTCTATTGCAACAAGTACAGATGGTATTAATTGGACAGGTTTGGGAACAAATGTTTTTAATATATATGGTAAAGCAGTTAAATCAAGTAAATATATTAGTGTTGCTATTGGTCAAGGATCAAATACACTTGCGTATAGTTATAATGGTAATATATGGATTGGATTAGGAACATCAATATTTAATATTTATGGTAATGATATTTTATTTAATGGAGTATTATGGTTAGCATTAGGAAAAGGTACAGATCATACAATGGCATACAGTTTTGATGGTATTAATTGGGTAGGTCTCGGAAAAAGTATTTTTACAGATTATGCAAAATCTGGTGATTGGGATGGTAACAAATGGATTGTTGTAGGTAGTGGTACTAATACTTTAGCTTATAGTTATGATGGTATTATATGGACAGGTTTAGGTACTAGTATTTTTAATGATTTTGGTAGTTCTGTAGCATTTGATGGTACCAAATGGTATGGAACTGGTAATACATCCTTTATATTTGTAAGTAGTAATAATGGATTAAACTGGACAACTATTTCTAATTCTTTAGATCTTAATTATGGTCAAATGATAAAATGTAAAAAATCTGTAATATTTTATGAACAAGCTGAACTTATTAATTATGGTAATTATTATATTAAACCAACAGGTTATTATTCAAATAACTATAAAATTGCTTATTTTGGAGATTACACGTATATTCAAAAAGCACCATTAATTATTGAACCATATACATATAACAAAAATTTTGATGGTATATTAAATTATGATTATGGAATATTTTATACTGGTTTTAAAGGTGATGACTCACCGTTTAATTTATTAGGTTCAATAAATTATATATCAAATGCAAAATCCGATGTTGGTATATATAATGTTACTATAAGTGGTTTATATGCATTAAATTATAATATTAATAATAAAATAAGTAAAATTACTATAATAAAAGCACCACTTATTATTAAAGCAAATAATTATGTAAAAATTTATGATGCTTCACCATACACACCAAGTTATAGTATATTAGGAATTGGAGCTTTTGATACTAATTTTAGTTTATCAGGAAAAATATCATTTAGTGGTACATATTTAAATAGTAAAAATGTTGGCACATATACAATTATACCTAGTGGTTTTACATCAAAAAATTATGATATTAAATTTTTAAATGGTACATTACAAATAACTAAAACACCACTTATGGTTATTGCAAAAGATGATTCAAGAATTTATACAATTGATATTAGTAATTATTTATTTGTTTATACAAGAGAAAATTATTTATTAAGCCCAAATTATAATTTTACACAAACAACTAACACAATACAATCATTAATTAATTTTACTAATTATGATAGAGTTTGGTCATTAGAAGGTTATGATGGACCATGTGAGTTAAAATTTGATTTTATAGATTTTGATACAATTATTGGTTTATCAGAATTAAATTATAAAACAAATATAACAAATTATATGAAATTCTTTTTACATTTTGATCTTAGTGGTAATCTTAATATTATGGAAAATAATTATTATAATTATATAGGAAAAAATAATGTAATTAGTAATTATAAAATAAAATTTGATGGAACAAATATTACTTATTATAAAAATAATACATTATTAAGAACCACTAATAAAAATCAAAGAATAAAATTATATGTTAATATTTTAATAAAAAATAAAAATACAAGTGTATTTAATCTTCAATTCAATAATATCAAAGAATATTATTATGGAGGTAATGGATTAATTTTTGAGGAGTTTAAAGGTAATGATACTTATTTATCATTATCAGGTTCTATTATTTATGGAGGTACATCTCAAGGAGCAACTGATGAAGGAACATATAGCATAGTTCCTTCAGGATTTTCATCAAATAATTATGATATAAGATATATTACAGGAGTATTAAAAATTAAAAAATCTATTTTAAGTTCACCATATATATTACCAAATACTTAATACAATAACTATTTACAAAAAAAATTAAAGACTTTAGCAGTTGCATAAAAAAAGTTAATTTTAATAAAAAATATTCAGAAAATCATTCTTTCTGTACTACTACACTTTTTACAAGAATAAATCATAAAACACAAAAATAAATAAAATAGATTTTATTAATGAAGTACTTGAGAGCTTATTAAGATTTATAAATAATATATCATTAATGGTTGAATTTGATGAATCTTTTAGAGATAGTATTCCACAAGAACATCAAAATAAAATTAAAGATATATTAGATAATCAAGATAAATTCCATGATGCAAAAAATAAAAAAGCATTTTTTAATTGTATTAATGATATGAGTTATAATTTCAAAGATATTATTCTTGAAACGTTAATAAATAATTTTGTTAAAATTATTTATTAATCCTTATATTAAAAATTTTATTTTAATGAAACATGGAAACTAATACAACCAAAAGAAAATAGTAAAGATACTGAAAGTGAAACAGAATGTGAATTATTATTGGATGAAAATTATAGATATGTATCTACTGATGAAGAAGATTAAATACTCGGTTATATAAACCAAAAAATAAATATACTTTTTTAAATAATTTAGTTGTTTTTATAGAAATAAATAATAATTATAAAAATATAAAACTATATTTTTTTAATATATATTAATATGAATGATACAAATTTATTGATAATAGATTCACGAATTCAAGATTTGGATGAAATAATATTATCAGTTAAAGAATCAAATAAATTTATAATATTAGACTATTACAATGATACATTTATAACATTAACAGCAAAAATTGAAGATATTGGTGTATCTGATATTAACAGTATAGGTTTATTAAGACATGGTTATATTTTCCCAACATATAAATTATTAGATTCACAACAAATACCATCTATTGTATTTGATGTAGAAAATAAAGATCCAAATATAATTTCATGGAATGATATTAAAAACTTTTTACTTTATTTAATTTATAACTTTTCATTAAAAAATTTTGATTTTTTAAGTTGTAGATTAGATAAAAATTCTAATTATCAATATATTTTTAATAAATTAGAATTAAAACTAAATATAAATATAAGAGCCCCTGCAGATGATTTAGGAAATTTACAATATGGTGGAACATGGTTTTCTGGTTTTGAAAATATACAAAGTCTTTATTTTAATGAAAAAATTTTTGATTATCCTTATCTCTTCTATAGTCCTGTTTTAACAATTGAAGCTAATTCATATATAAAAAATTATGATTTGTTACCATATACAACACCCTATGTTACTTATGATGGTTTTATTAATAATGATACAATATCTTCTTTAATTGGTACACTAAAATTTAGAGGTACATATTTAAATGCTGTTAATGTAGGTACATATACAATTGAACCATTTGGTTTTTCTTCATCAAATTATTATATTAATTACATAAATGGATCATTAGTAATTAATTCTGTTGATTTGGTAATTTCTGTTTTAAATTATATTAAAACTTACGATGGTACAAATTTATTAACTAATTATGATATAAATTATAATGGATTATTAATAAATGATATAAAATCATTGAGTGGAACATTAACAATTTCTGGTTCACATGTCAATGCAATTAATATTGGAACTTATACAATAATACCATCTGGTATAACTTCATTTAACTATAATGTTATTTTTCAAACAACAACATTAACAATTATTCCACAAACATTATTAATTATTGCTAATAATTATTCAAAAGTTTATGATAAAATACCTTTTTATGGAGGTAATGGTATAAATTATAATGGTTTTGTTAATGGTGAAAATGAATTATATCTAAGTGGAACATTATATTATACAGGAACATCACAAGGTGCAATTGATGCTGGTGTTTATACAATTACACCTAATGGTTTATTTTCACAAAATTATAATATTTTATTTGTTAGTGCATCATTAACTATATATACTGATGTATTTCTTATTGCATCTAATAATTTTAGAAAATTTTATGATAGTTTATTATTTACAAATCCTTCTATTTCATATACAAATGATATTTATGATCTTTCTGGAAATTTGATTTTTAGTGGATCTTTTTTAACAGCTAAAGATGCTAATACATATACTATTTCAATTAATGGTTTAACATCAAATAACTATGTTTTATATTATTACGATGGTGAATTAATAATTGATAAAGCAGAAGTAAAAGTTATTGCTATTGATGATAGTGTAAACTATACAGCTACTCCTTATAACAAAATACAAGTTACTTTTAAAGGATTTTTAGGTACAGATACATCTAATATTTTTACAGGAACATTAACAAATGTTGGTACATCTTTAAATGCGGTTAATGTTGGTGTTTACAATATAATTCCATCTGGATTATCTGCTATAAATTATTATGTAATTAACCAAGAAGGTACATTAATAATTAATAAAGCACCTATATATATTGTAACCCAATTATATACTAAGGTATACGATGGAACAACTCAAATAAATAATACTAATTTAATTTCTAATATTATTATTGGATTAAGTGGTATATTTAATAATGAAAATATTCAAATTATTAGTTATGATGTTAAATTTAAAAACCATAATTCTGGTTATCAATTAATTGATATTTCTAATTTAACTTTGTCTGGTTTTACATTATCAAATTACTATATTTCACCAATTAGTCCAATAACTGGTTTAATATTAAAAAAACCTATTAGTTCATATTTTAATTTTACTGAAAAAGTATATGATACAACTGATGTTGTTTATGGATTAATTGGTACTTTAAGTGGAATTATTGGTAATGATATTGTAACATATTTGTCAGCAGAAGCTAAATTTAGAAATTTTTTACCGGGAATACAAATTATTGATGTATCAAATATTTATTTTGTAGGAGATCAATCAAATAATTATATTGTATATGCAGTTAATCCTATTTATGGTTTAATTTTTCAAAAGAATATTGAAATTGTTTTTAATGGTGGTCAAAAAATATATGATAGTACCATTATTCCTGGTCCAATTACTTATGTTATTAATGGTGATTTATCATATGAACCAGATTTATCATTAAGTAGTTTTGTAGGTTTATTTAGATCAAAAAATACTGGTAATCAATATATAGATATTAGTGATATTATTCTTAATAGTAAAAATTCATATGCTTATATAATTGCTCCAATTTTACCAATATATTCATATATTTTTCCAAATTATTTAACAATTAATTTTTTTGGAGGATCAAAAATCTATGATTCTACTATTTTTACTGGATCAATGACTTATACAATTTCTGGAATTTTTAATAATGATATTGTAAATGTTTTAACATATAATTCATTTTTTAATAATTCAACAATTGGTTTAAATAGAATTGATATATCAAACGTAAAATTAAATGGCATTGATTCATTAAATTATTTAATTAATCCTATCATTCCAATTTATGCAAATATTTATTTAAGAGAATTGATATTAACTTTCCATAATGCATTTAAAACATATGATTCTGATATAAATGGAGGTGATAATATTTATGGAACTATCAGTGGACTTGTTAGAAATGAAAATGTTACAATTTCAAGTTTTATTGCAATATTTAGAGATCCTAATACTGGTTTAGTTTTAATTGATATTTCTGATATTATATTAAATGGACCGACGAGTTTTAACTATTATATAAAAGATGTTCCACCTATTTTAGGACAAATCTATCCAAAAGAATTATTTGCTGTTTTTAGTGGTGGAGAAAAGATATATGATGGTACTTATGATACAGGACCATTATATTGGTCATTGAGTGGAAAAGTTTATTTTGATATTATAACAATTAGTTCTTATATTTCTAAATTTCAAGATCCAAATTCTGGACCTGTATTAATTGATGTATCTAATATAATATTATCTAGTTTTAATTATTATGTTTCAGAACCACCGTTTTTATCTTATATTTATAAAAAAGATGTAGTAGCTACTTTTTTTGGTGGAGATAAAATGTATGATGGTACTAATAATACAGGACAACTATATTGGTCATTAAGTGGTTTTATTGGAAATGAAATTTTAACTATAAGCACATATATTTCAAGATTTAAAGATCCAAATACTGGATATCAATTAATTGATATTTCGGATATAGTATTAGCTGGTTTAACGTATAATAATTATTATGTGGTTGCAGTATCACCAATTACATCTTTTATAAGTCAAAAAAGATTATTATTAAATTTTTTTAATGGATCTAAAATCTATGATGCTAATAGAAATGTTGGCGATGGTGTTTATGTGACTATTAGCGGTGTTATTGAAAATGAAATAGTTATAATTTCTAGTTTTATTGCAAAATTTAGAGATTCTAATGCTGGTTTGGTTTATATTGATATTTCTGATGTTATAATAGATGGACCAAATAGTTTTAACTATTCTTTGAAATTAGTACCACCTGTATTAAGAGAAATCTATCAAAAAGCAATTGATGCAACTATTTTAGGTGGAGAAAAGATATATGATGGTACAACTAATACAGGACAATTTTATTGGTCATTAAGTGGACAAGTTGCAGATGAAATAATAACAATAAGTAGTTATATTTCTAAATTTAAAGATCCAAATGTTGGACCTAAATTAATTGATGTATCTAATATAATGTTATCTAGTTTAAATTATTATGTTATTGCAGAACCACCATTTTTATCTTACATATATAAAAAAGATGTAATAGCTAATATCTTCGGTGGAGATAAAATGTATGATAGTACTACTGATACAGGACCAACATATTGGTCATTAAGTGGTGTAGTTGTAAATGAAATATTAACAATTAGTTATTTAACAAGATTTAGAGATCCAAATACTGGTTATCAAATAATTGATATTTCAGATATAGTATTAGCTGGTTTAACTTATACAAATTATAATTTAATTCCAGTATCCCAAATTACAGCTTTTATAAGTCAAAAAAGATTAATATTAAATTTTTTTAATGGATCTAAAATCTATGATGCTAATAGAAATGTTGGCGATGGTGTTTATGTGACTATTAGCGGTGTTGTTGAAAATGAAATAGTTATAATTTCTAGTTTTATTGCAAAATTTAGAGATTCTAATGCTGGTTTGGTTTATATTGATATTTCTGATGTTATAATAGATGGACCAAATAGTTTTAACTATTCTTTGAAATTAGTACCACCTGTATTAAGAGAAATCTATCAA
>Ga0214923_10001365_pt1 | contig 34868 bp, 28 predicted proteins | sample LL1510_MetaG_FD_177993 | JGI IMG/M metagenome (GOLD analysis project Ga0214923, IMG submission 177993) | Freshwater microbial communities from Lake Lanier, Atlanta, Georgia, United States - LL-1510 | ecosystem: Environmental > Aquatic > Freshwater > Lake | place: USA: Georgia | collected...
TTTGCGAGGGATTTGTTGGTTGATTATATATATAATTTGGTGAATTTTGAAGATTTAGCACTGGATATTGATAATTTATTATATTTTTTGAAGGGTTGTCCATTGGGGGCGCTGTTGCAATATTCGGTATCGGCATTGGGTCATTATACATATATGGATTAAATGGAGGAGGTCTATCATTCATTATATATAATATAATACTATTTAATTCTATATTTATATCATATTTGTAATTCAGTATAAGAAATCTTCATGCGGCTGGTCAATATACCGCAACCCTATATATAAATGGAAATCCCAGCATTATTAGTGCGGTAATTATTGCCGGGTCAACCCAATATAAAGTAATATCTAAAGCAAATCAATTATTATCTGAATTATATCAAATAACTATTTAAATCAATACGCCTATCAAATGGTGTTTCAGTATCTCTTTCAATCACTATTATATAGTTTGTTTCCTCTCTTAGAAATAAATTTATGACGGGATTTAAATATAGAACCTATCTATTTCAAAATAATAGAGATACGTATTATAAATTGTAGAGAAATATGTATTTATAGATGTAATTGTTGTTAACCATTACAGCGTGACACATATTATGTATTTTTAGTATAAAATCAGATAAAGTGATAATTTAATATAAACTTAGGAAACCTCCTGTAGATATCATAATGTTGTAAGGGTTAAAATAATAATTTCTTACATTATTGTATAAATGTTAGAAATACTATTGAAAAATAGAAAATTAATATTAGGATTATTCACACTAATAGTATTAGGTTCAATTATTTATATGCGTGTAATTAAAAATAATGAAATTTTTGAAGAATCTGTTGTTCCAAAAAATGTGTCTAAAAAAATGTTACCTGGTGAAAAGGTATTATTTACTGGTGGATATAATAGAAATGACGCGGTTATTCAAAATACCGGAACAACCACAACCTTTTTAGTATCTTCGAAAGTATCCATTAATCCTAATGGGGATAACATATTAGGTATATTTAATACTGTATTTTTAAATGATAGACCCAATATCGATAATTTTGTAAATGAAACATATACTATCACATCATCGGATACAAAATCAAATCAACCAAACCTAGGTCAAATTCAATGGTGTGGTTTATATAATAATGGCCAACGCACTACTGTCACTGACACCAATGTTCAAAGATTTATGGTTACTGGTTGCTATGGAATTTATAATAAAGTAACCGGAGTATTGATAGATTATAAATCTGATTTAAATACTAGAACTATTTATTTTATCAGTAAATAAACTATTAATAATTCTTAATTATAATATGTAAAATAATTACTTGCCATTTAGAGTTCATATTAAACTCAATAACAATAGTAATAAATTTTATATTTATGTATTATAATAATTAAACATAAATATATACTAACCCATACAGCGTTTTGACATGGTCTTAAGACCAATAGGTTTTCTATATTTTCTTAAAATACGCAATTAAATAAATATTTCATTAATAACTTCTTGTTAAACTAATAAAATATGTGACGCGGTAAGGGTTAAGTAACCTGGGATATAAACGAAGGTAATGGAATTAATGATGCTAAATAACATTTTTTTCCAAATACTTGATACAGTATCATAACAATAAAACTAATGATAATATATTTTGTATATATACTCGGAAATATAGTTAACAACAGAACTAAAGTTAGAAAAGTAGCAAACATTAATTGAAGATATTGTTGTTGGCCAAATCCACCTAACCCACGAACTATTTTTAAGTAATCCGGCATTTTTTGATCAATTGTATTTATTCCTCCTTCTAATATAGTTATATTTGTATTCTTAGAAAAATAGTCGTTTTTTACATTTTGAGAACGATGACCTGAACGGCATACGATCACTACTTCACATTTTTGACGTTGTATCCATTCAGTATTAGCAAAAATTACACGCATAGGAATACTAACAATAAATACTTTTTCATTTGTTGATACTAGATATTTTTCTAACAATTCATGTTCATCACGAATATCAATATAAATTTTATCAAAATTCATTTTCTGAATATATAGTCTATATAGAAAATAAATTATTTAAAAAACCTCTCAAATTGAATAGTTTATATTAGGGTTAATGTATATAATACAAATAAAAGCTTACATCAAAGCCAGATACAAATTAAACAATATAAATAGGTTAAGACAATAGCACTTTTATCTAAAAAAATACGTCATCTGTTAATTAAAATTACAAAACTTAAAAAATATATAGATTTATTTCAATAACAACATTATCACTCACCATGTGATGAATTATATAATTTTAATATTAACGTTTATAAAATATTCTTGGTTTTACTTTTTTTCGCTTTTCTTTTATTTCTTTTATTTGTTTTACTTTTTTTAAGATATCCACCATAATGTGACCTTAAGGAGTTTTCATTAAATACCCGGTATTGATGCTCAGTCAATAGATGACATCCAATATCTTCAAAATTTGGATTTTCTAATTTATCTATTTTTATAAATAATCTCACTTCATCAATTGAGCATAAAAACCCTTTACAAAAATTAATATAACCTATTTTTAAAAGTTGATCAACAACAGGTATATCAATATTATAAAAACTAGAATACATTAATAAACGATCATGTAATTTATTATTAATTTCATTAGGTATTTGGTCTGACTTAAAATATATCATTTTACTATTTATTAAATATGCAAATAATAAATATCTTGCGACATTATTACCGTTAATAAATGATTTTTTAGCACTTAATTTTAATTCGGGAACATCTGTATTCAAATCATCATATACATTCTTTAAAAAATTAAAAAAATTTTGTATTTTTGATATTATACTTATAAATTCAGCATTATATAAATTATTTTCACCCTGTTTAATTATAGCATCTATAATTGGTAAATATTGTGTATCAATGAATTCAAAATAGAAATTATTGTCATCATTAGATAGGTGTGTTGTATCAATTTGTATCTCTGGTAATTTTTTAACAATATTTTTCATCAATTTGATATCTTTATCAATTATTTGACTAATCCACGTTTTGAAATCCAAAAGTTCTTGTTCAAATCTAGATTTTAATTGTAGATTTTCTTGTTGTTTTAAATCTAAATGCACTTTATTTTGTATTCTTAACATTTCAGATTTTAAAATTTCTATATTACTAAATAGTTTTTTTAGATTTTCTGTAAAACGTTTACAATTATTGTAGTTGTCCTCTGATATTATAGATTTTTCAACCATTTTTAAACTTATTACCGAATTAACTGTTGTATCCTTTAAGTAAATTTCGGTTATATTCATTTTTAGTCTTTTATTTATTTTTTCCATTTCAGCTAAAAATGTATTTGAAAATTCTTCATATTTGTTGGTCATGTCGGGTAATATAAAAAATCGATTGTATGGTATTTTTAATAAAATAGCACCTGTTAAATTAGCATTAATATCATTATCATCAATTAAAACTGATATATCACCAAATTTTATTAATAATGTTTCATATAATAATTTATATTGGTCAATAATACTTTTTGCTTTATCCGTTTCTGATTTTCCTACAAGTATTAATCGCTGTGCTGTTCCAATTGAAGCTTCGTTTAAATTAACATTTACAGGCATAGTCTTAAATTCTTGTATTAATTTATTAACAGTACAATTACTAATATAAGTAAATATAGTTTCAACTTTCAAATATATATTTTCATATTGTATTTGGGTTATATCGAAATTTTCTATATTTTCTATATCTTCATGTAAACTCTCTATATATAATTTAATATGACTATCTATTTGAGTTGAATATTCAGGATTTTTTATAATTATACTAATTTCCCTTTTCAAAAGCAAAAGTAGATTTTTAAAATTTACTTTTCCACCAGATTTAATCCATTTATTCCAAATTTTTTTAAAAAAACCATCGGAACCTTCAGCTGATGACGTGTATCTTTTACATAGTTCACTTTGAGTGCTTATAGAACAAGCATACATTATATGCCGAATACGTATGATAGGAGCTAATATTGTATGTCTTAAAATACATTTTAAAGGATTTAGTTTTAATCTATCGGCTTTTTCTTCTTCCGTATTTTTAGATCGCAAATCAGAAATAATTTTCCATTCGGTCACATACAACATAATATTAGTATTAAATCGTGTGACAGCCGTATTCATCTTATTAATCCATTCAGTTTCATTAAAAGCTATAGATTTAATAATATTACCAATTCGCTCTTTTTTATTTCGCATGTATATATTGACTTTTTCTTTCCAATTTAGATTATTGGGAATAGAAGGTTGAACATTTGATGGATCATTTAAATGAAAAGCTTCGCCACTAGCCACATCTTTATTGGCAGTTTTAAATTCATTAGATAATATAATTAAATCAAATATTTCAAAAATATTAATGATATCTTGATATATATCACCCGTGTCTAGTTGAAGTGGCGGTTCTAGGGTTTTAGATACTTCATCTATATACAATAATAAATTATTTAATCTATCTAGAGTTTCATAAAATTCATAAATTTTTACCATGGCGTTACGAAAGGCATAATTATTTTTTCTTAATATATAATAAAAATGAGCAACTACTATTAATGATACTCCCACTATACTACCAATCGCAATACTACCAATTAATCCAACTGTAGCAGCTGGTTTAAATATTCCATCACTCCAATTGCTTGTAATAGACGATGTAAATACTTGAGTAATAGTATCTTGATGAACGTAATCAACAGTACGATATAATTTAGACGCAATAATACTTAATATAGGAATTGTAGAAGATCCTAACTTAGCATCTGTATTAATTTTATCTAAATCACCAATAGACGACATATCCACAGTAATAGGTTCTGGATCTGGATTACCACCATTTTTAATATATTTACGTCTATTATTTATCATATATATATTAATAATAAATTATTTAAAATAGTTTATCATAAATATATATCTAAAAAGTCGTTAACATTATTTATAACGATTATAAAGGTGAGCAATATTATATTAATATCAAAAATGTGATATTTGCGAATTTATAAGACAAGGTAAGGGTTAAATTTCTAGATTTTGGGTTGACGTATTTACCAGTTCAGTATTATATTTATCTAATGAATATTTACTACAATATTTTAAATCAGTTTCAAAACACCAATTTTTATTTAATTTTGTGGACAAAATTGTATTACAATATTCATGTACTAAATCAGAAAGTATTTTATCATCGTTTTCATAACCCATTTTATTTAAATATAACGATAGTTCTCTTTTAAAATTACCATTGCATACTCTAGTTTCTTTAGAAATTTTCATATATTTACTATATTTTTCTGATTTACCTATTCGATGATACATAGCTATTTTATCTTTCTTATAACGCATACGAGCTTCTTCTTGGCTACTATTAATTTCTTTTTCTAGTTCTAATAATGTTTTACGATATTCCTTATTTAATGATTTTAAATTTACATATTTATTAATCAAAATTTCACTTCCTAACTCTGAAATTAATTTATAAGTGCTATAAAAATCCGACTTTGGATTATTTTTACCACAACTTACACATGAATTTATATGAGATATACTATCATTATGAATTTGTTGATAAATATCATTATCAGACCAATGCTTAACTTCTATACCATCCGTATCACGACATATTGGACATTCTGGATTATGTCGTAAACTATCTATAATACATTCCGTATGAAAACGATGAGAACATGCTAATTTGTAATCTTGACTAGAACCATCCATTAAAGAACGACATATACTACACTTTTCATCTACCATTTTTAAATATTATATATAAATAATTTTTAAATAAAAATAAAATAAGATTATTTTGTATGGGTTAGTTCTATATATGTATCTATTTTATCAAAATATCCAATTGCTGTTTTTTGTAAATTCATATATGGAACTATCTCATCATACTCACTTTTTTCAACCCTATCTTCAATATAATTTCTAAATTCAGTGATAACTATTTTTTTTTTATGGGAACACCCCCTACTACTGAAAGTATTTGTTATAAAATAGGTAGGTTGGAAAAACATACTTTTTGTTAACCATTCGAAAATATCCGTCTGCTTGTCAAAACCTAAAATCCAACTAGAATAATCCAATCCGAAAAAATTACATATATCCTTGGGATTATTAGACAGTAATATATCAACATTTTTAACTCTTTTATCTGTAGATAACGTCGCATTTTTTAATAAACTAACAATTAGACCGTCAATACTATAGTGAAGTCCGATTGATAGTGCTATACAGCTTAGTATACTGCTTATTTCACTGTAGCTAAAATAAAACAGAGCCATGTCTAAATTTTGAACATCTATAAAATTAATATGAAAAGGTTCTATACTATTATTACATGTATAGTCAAAACTATAGTATTTATTTAAATTACACAATATTTGTTTAGGGTTGAAATAAGTAATAATTTCAATCGGATTTTTCGATTTAAATGAAACTAATATATTTAATTTACTAAACTCCCCCTTTTCTTTAGTATATAATATTTCTCTAAATCCAATATCTATTTCAATTAAACGAGCAAATATTTGCTGTTTAATAGTAAAATATTCTTTTGCCGATTTTTTATATGTTTTGATGGATAACTGAATTTTATCTATCATTTTCTTTCATTATTTATAATATAGTACAACATCTTTTTATATTTCAATTTTTTATTATAAATAAAATAAACCAGGTTTTCGTTGATGTTCCATTGATTGTTCATTTTTATTACTATTTTCTACACTAACTATATTAGATATTACATTTAATTTAGTTATAGGCTCACATAAAACTACTTCTGAATTAAAAGTAGTTTCATTCGCAAATCCGTCTAATCCTTGATTACAAATATATTGGGCAATTACAATATCATGTTCATAGTCCTTTTGACGATTTATTTGTTCAATATATGGATTATATCCAAAAGATTTAGTAATAGAATATTTTACATTTTCAGGAGCTTGACTATACAATCGCGACAAATTACTTAACTCATCCATCGCTAATAATTTTAATATTTTTGAACTTTTATATAATTGTAATACATCAGAATTTATAACTGATTTTTTATCACTAAAATATTCTACATATTCTAATTGTTTTTGACCATTATGATATAATATAGTCGCAGGAGCTATTATTAAAAATAGCCAATCACTTATGTTAACTTTTGCACTAAAAAAATTATCAGACATTAGTTATATTTATAAATGAAGATTTTATTAAGATTTTTATAGAGATTTTATTCAGATTTAATAGAGATTTTATAGTTATTTTATAGAGATTTTATATATGAATTTATTTTAACATAAACTAAATAAATGAAAGATAATAAAATTATATCATAAATTACAGCCCTATAGGTTACAGTGTGAAACCACTGGCTAAAAAAATTATTACTCATTGGTTTTGATAGAAAATACATCATAAATCCACCACTAATTAAAATAGTAGTGCATATTAATGTAAATAAGTATTCCGTAGTTGTATTTACATTTATTAAATTACTAATATAATAAGCGCTCAACAAATAAATTAATATTAATATATAGTCAAATGGAATGAAAAATTTCCAATTTAAATGATAATATTCGTATACTAGTTTTTTTTCACCGGTTATTAATCCTGGTAGATTTATACCATATACACCTAACAGTGTCACTAAAAAAAATGAAATTGTATAAGATAACACCTCTCTAAAATACATAATATATACTATACAATAATAATTAAAAATATACATTGTATTATCTATATCATTATAAAAAATTGATTTTTTTATTTTTTGTACATGTCATTCAAAAGTAAAATGAGTAGATTTATTCCAGAATTTGTATCTAGAATGTTTAGTAGTAATACAACTGAAGAATTGGATAGTGAATATAGATGTCCATTGACAGGAAAAATTATGATTGAACCAGTAATCGCCTCCAATGGTATAACATATGAACAGTCTGCGATTGAAGCATATCTATCTAATTTTAAAACAGATGAAGAAATTTCAAGCCCAGATAAACAAACAAAAATAGAAAGAAAATTATTCCCTAATGTTATGTTAAAAGAAAAAATTAAACAATATTTGCAAAAAACGCATCCTAACGAAATGCTACATATATCACATTCCTTCGGTAAGTCACTTTATGGAAGCGATACAGAGAAAACACTAGTTCTAACAATTTTACCAAATTCAAACGCAATTCAACAAAAACCTACAGGAAATAATCTAGTAGTTATTCTTGATGTGTCTGGTTCTATGTCATCAAGTGTTGTATCAATTGATACAGAGAGTGGAGAAAGTGGATTTCAACTAAGTAGACTTGATATGGTAAAACATGCTACACTTGCCACTTCTAAAATGCTCGGTCCATCAGACAATCTATGTATTATTACATATAGCACTACATCAAAAATAGTTTTTCCATTTACATCTATGACTGACAGTTCTAAAGTAAGTGTTGAAACAATAATTAAACAAATAAATACAGATAGTTCCACCAATTTTTGCCCTGCTATTGAATTAGCATTTGATACTATCCATCTTAATGCCCAAAAAAACCAACATACTAGTATTCTATTCTTGACTGACGGAGAACCTAGTGATGACCCAGAAGTAATTTTACAAAAATTATCTAATAATATGAATACTACACCAAATACAATATTTTCAACATTTATATTTGGTAATAATGCCAATAGTAAGTTATTAAAACAAATGTCCGAAGTAGGACAAGGCATGTATTCATTTATTCCAGATGTATCTATGATTGGAACTGTTTTCTCTAATTTTATAGCCAATGTTAAAGATACAGTTATCCCATTTGCTAAAATTACAATTCATAATATGTTAGGGTTTGATACAATTACACCGCACAAGCCTCAAAGTGTATTCAATATTCATAGTAAAACCCCGAAAAATATATGCTATCAATTGAATGATCGTTCAGAAAATAATGAACCATTTATAATTAAATTTACAATTGACATTAATAATACAAAACAATACTATGAAATTACAAGCGATGAAGATATAAATGTATTAAATATAGCTGTACAAAATATACGACACAAGTTTATTAATGATATTACATTAGCAGCCGTATCTTCCAACCTATTATCCTCTCAAAATATTATTAAAGATTTACATATTAACATAAAAACATTGTTATGCTGCTATCCAAACAATCCCTTTCTTGAAGGAATGTTGCGTGATATAGAGTCAAAAAATCCAGACGAAGCGCAAATTACAAAGGCATTTTCACAGCAAAGTTGGTTTGTTTCTTGGGGAAAACATTATGCTTTATCTGTTGCCAGAGCAAATATGTTAGAAGAAACTAGTAATTATAAAACCCCAAGTATTGCCCCTTATGCTAATCAAGAATTTATACGTATACGCGATATGGCAGACACCACATTTGTGTCAATACCACCACCAGAACCATCAATTAAACCATATGGAAGAAGCACATATACCCCATCTGCCACTGCCGCCAGCAATCTGGCTGCTAACTTTTATGGTGGATGTCTTGATGGAGAATGTGCTGTCGATGTTAAATGTGGTAAAAAATATATATGCGATATTAAGAAAGGAGATATTGTAACCCATTCTAAAGGGGTAAGTCGTGTAAAATGTCTCGTTCGTCATGACACACACGACGAGCAAACAGAATATGCTGTATTATGTGTAGATGGTGAACCAAACCTTTTACCTCTAAAAATAACAAAATGGCATCCAGTCAAAACTGAAGGTTTTTACGATGGCCAACCTACGTTTCCGAATGATATTGTTGAATTTTCAAAACTAACAACAACTAATTATTTTGTAGTTGAAAAGCCACAATATGTCTATAATATTATTATGGAAGAAGGCGACTATCCATGGTTTACAGTAAATGGATTTGAGTGTGTTGCTCTAGGACATGGAGAAAAGGTAAATACTGTTTTGGCACATGATTACTATGCTGAAAGGGTAATTGATGATTTAAAATTATTAGAAGGATGGGACAATGGATATGTAACAATATATGGAAAAAAAATTCGTGATAAATCCACCGGAAATGTTATTGGTATCGAATAAACTAATCGTCTACTCATTTCAATAAAAAATGTTAGTAAAACACACACATACTTAGCTGAAATTATAAATGCTCAAATAAATCGACCGGGGCATCGGTGTGTCGGAGGAATGTATCTTGTTGCCCGAGGAGTTCCAGTTGACGTTTCCGGTGATTTTTCAATTCGCAGAGAGCATTCTTTTCCAGAGCTCTGGAAAAAGGTATTGATCCATACCAGTGGATTGGCATAGACGATCCCATCATGTAGCACAGCTGGGCACTGTGTATGCGGATCCAGAACGACCTCAGCGGTAACCCGACCTTCTCCTAATTTTGCTTGATAGTATACTGTGCCTAATCTACCGGACATTTAATGTATTGATTGTTTCCTCGAATACTTACAATTGGCAAATATATTAAAAATCTATCAAATTTTTTTACAATTATATATTTTATTTATCAATAATCTTCCCCAGCAGAAAAAACGATTTTTTTACCATTATTATCCAGATATATAGTGTGTTCATATTGTGCTGTGTCCCCATGTTTTACTGTAAGTGGCGGATAATCAATAAGATTTTTATTATTAGATAATATATTTAGTTGTGTTTTAGGATTAGATTGAAAATTAATAAATCTAGTTGAAAAAGGTAGAGTTTTAAAACAATTCTTAATTTTTCCTAAAAACTTTCGACTACTATCCAACTTTAAAACCGGTTCATGATATGGGTTTACTCGATATATAGCAGCTTCCCCATTATTTAGTGCTATATCCGTGCCAGTAGAACCAAATGTCTCTATAGCAAATACACCTTCTTTAAATCGTTTATGAGTTAAAGTCTGTCCAGGATAAGAAGGTAAAAAAAAATCCCCATGAATTAATCCTTTAAGTATATTATGTCCGCCTAAATTACGTATAGGATGGACATCATAGCTTTCCATTACTTCTTGTATCGATTTAGCCCAATCATTAATATCAACATCTATTCCAGCATTCTTAATTCCTAGATTAGTAGCTTCTTTTACAGCATTAGCCAATTTATCATGTTTTTCGTCAAAATAAATTGTAAACGCGGAATCAATAATCCAACCATGAACCTCAACGCCAAAATCAACCTTTACAATATCATTATTTTTAATAATAGTATCATCATTTACATATGGATGATAATGCGCAGCACAACTATTTATAGATAAACCAACTGGAAATCCTATACCATTATTTAAAGAATTTTTAGGATTAGACAATTCTACCGTTCGTTTCTCTACAAAATTAGCTAAATCAATCAATTTGACACCTGGTTTTAACATAGGATATAATTCACACCGAACTTGCTTATGAATACTAGCCGCTTTTTGTAAAGATTGTATAATATCATCTGGATTAGGCTCATCCAATGTTATCATATTTTTTACAACGGGTATTTGAATACCTTTTATAGATACCATATCTTATAATAAAATAGAATAAATAGTTTTTAATATTTTATAGATATTAAAAATATAATTATTGTCTGGCTAGAATTACATTACCCCATCGTAACGATTGAGTGCCATCACAATTATCTACTGCTTCTAAATCATATTTTCCAAGTCTTATTTTACTAACATGTAAACGTCCACTACTATCCAGTTCCATTAAAGTAGTCTTTTCAATTGTATTCTTATCAGTAGCATCACTTACTATATTCCAAAAATATTTCGGCACCGGATAGTTAATACCATTTTTAAACTTTTTAACTCCAACGATACTTACACCTGATTGAGCAATCTCATATGCATCTTCATACTTATCTTCTAATTCATATGATATATCAATTCCAAACTTACCATCGCCGTCTCTAACAATATCCTCTAGTGTAAATACTCTAGTTTTTCTTCTAGCTGTAAAACCCGAAAAAGACGACTTAATTGAATCACTTCTAGTTAATGAAGATGACGGGTCAGCAATACGTTCTCCTACAAGGTTAGGATAGTATGGATTTGATACTACTACATGGTTTTTAGCAAATACGCTATTCATCTTTAAGTCTATTGTTTTATAGTTAAGAACATATTGTGTATATATTTTTTGAGAACCAATACCAACAAACTCTTCTTCTGGATAGATTGATATAAGTGGATTAAGTGAAGATAATGGCACTTTATCTCTAACATATTGAAAATAGTCTCTTGGATTCATAAGGGTTAGATTACCCGCCATCTGTAAATCACCGATCATTTGTACAGACTGATTAAGATAATCATCTACATTTATTTCACATACAACTATAAGATTTTTATAGTCTTCAATATTCATACACATCCAGTTAGCAATCCAGTACTCTTCATCTGTTCTTATACCTACAACATTTGTATCTTGTTCTCTTAGTAAAGATATATTACCATTATAATAATTAATCTTTTGTCGTAGATTAATAATCTTTTGATAAAATAAATTAACTTCATTAAATGATAAATTACCATGATTACTAGTATCATATTTATATAACATATTATATATTGTATCAGTACTAATAAGACCATCTAGATTGTTTGGTAAATCTCCACTAGGTTTTAGATATAGTCTTGTATTATCTATATTATCAGGACAGTCCATAATCCAAAGTTTAAAAAGACTACTCTGTTTTTTTACATTTTCAATAAACGGTTGTAATAGAGTATTATTAATAGGCACTATTTTTTTTTTACTCAAAAACAAATCATTTAAATAGACTTGAATATATTGAATTGCTAAAATAATGTTATTAAGATTTTTATTACTATTAAATCGCGTAAAATATGCATTAAAATTAATACCCATACTAACCCTATTTAATTTATTATTAGATATAAAGTATTTTCTAATTGAACATTTTTTACCCCAAATAAAATTATGTAAATTTATGTTTGACATTTTATCATATATAATTGTCTCTTTTATTGATAAATCAATTCCAGTTTTAACTAACTGTTTTACACCATTATTAATTGGGTCAAATTTAGAATTATTTAAAATTTGTTTAAATGTCGTACCAACCCATTGAGGTAAGTACCAACTATATTCATACGTCATACTTTCATATGTATCTAATAATAATATATCTGTATTAAATTTTTGTAATGTAAAATAATTATCAACATCTTGATTGAGTACTTTTTCAGTAAAAGGATCAATATAGCTTTCAATTATATTTTTATAATCGTCTGAACTACTACCGTTTAATTTTTTACATAAATCACTTATATATCTGCCTTTTCTAGATAATTCATCAAGATAGTCAAAAAGATTTGTAATTGAAACGTCATCAATTGTTAATATTGATCTAGGATTTTCAGTTCCTAGTCCAAGAGGATATTGAATTGCTACTTGTTTTTCAGTAGTATCTATATTAACAACCGTTTGATTACTCACTGGTTCTACTAGTCGGAGTGAACCGTTAAACTGTTGGTCACCATTTGATATTATATTTTTATTAATAAAATTTAAAATATCTACTCCAGAACCTATAGCATATATTCGTGTTATACCCTGAAGGTCAGTGCATTTTATAAATTTAACATAACTAACTTTATATTCATTCGCAAAATAATAGAAAGATAACGATAATCTATCTAACATAAATTTATAATTATTTTCAATATAATCTAAAATCTGATCAACAGCATTCGAAATTAATAAATCTTGACCAGGTATTTGAAGTTTTGATAATTTATTAGTAGCCCAGAAAGGTGCTTGTTCTGTAAACCAGTATTTAATATCAGAACGATTTTGTTTAAAATAATCAGTACAAAATACATAGTTTTGAGGAAATTCAAAACGCCTTTTAAAATATGAATTATTTACATAATTTGTTAAATATAACGGATCTAGATATTGTTTTTTTTGAATTTCAGGATCTTTAAGTAAGTTAGAATATATTTGTTAACTGCTCACAAGCATATAGACTGTTAAAATATCCAGTTAAGATACTATTTAATCTATTATTTAATAAGTATTTATCTAGTCGTAGGTTTGAAGAGAAAAAATGTATAGCATTAAATGTTGTGTCATACCACATGATATGCATTCGTAAAGTAGGTCCAGCAAAATAATTTACTATATTTGTAAATGTTTGATATCCAGTTAAAAGATAATAGTCTCGTTGGTTCCAGACAATCAAAAAATATTCTTTTAATGACGTAAAATAACTATCAAAATAGGTATTATCAATTTCACTTGCTTTTTTACCTTCAAAGCTAGATTTAAACTCCTCTTCTAGGTATTCAAACATTATGTAATCATTAAATTTTTCAATAAAGAGTGAAAAATTTAGACTATCACTAGTAGTCGTTTTAAAGTCAAAGGGTAAACTAATAGTTGTAATACTTATCTTATTTTTATCTATATTACTTTTATAGATACTACTCCAATCTCTATTTATTGTTTTACTATAGTTATCTATAAAATAGTCATAAACGCTGAAAATTAATTTATTAAGAAGAGTTTGTTGGTCAGTGATTACACTTATTTCTATATTACTTATACCCTGAATATCTAGCAGAGCTTTAGGATTTGGTGTATTAATACCTATTTTACCATTTAATTCTAATACACTCGTATTTGTATTTAAGTTAAAACTGTTTTTTCCATCTATATTATTTATTGATACGGAACCTTCAACTTCGACATCACCATTTGTTTGAATAGCATTATTAAAAAAAGGGTTTATCGGTATGGTATTCATAATAATATATTTTTTACCATTTAATATTACTATTTTAGTTAAAATTGTATAGTTTAGATTATTAAAAGTATACTCTATTACACCTACCTCTTCATCATTATTTAGTAATAGGTTTTTACTATTAAAATTAATAACAAATGGTATCATATCTTGAAAATTAATAGTAATATCACCAATAATAATAGCATCCGCTGCCTTTTTACCTATAATATCACTATATTGATTTGAATAGTAACATACTGATTGTAAAGGACTAGCTGTATTATATTCCCAGACACTATAGAATAATATAGTTGAAGTAAATATATTTTTAATTAAATTATTATAGATTTCATGGATTTTTAACATATTATCTGATACAACTGTTATAAATTTAACATATTCAGGTGAAAACAATTTTAATTGATTTACATCTTCTATAACTTTATTAATATTAATACCAGAACTAATAATTACATAGTCTTCATTTATTCCATTAATTCCAGGCAAAATACTTTGAATATTAAGAAAGCAATAAAATGCTAATTGTATATCATTTTCCCATTCTTTAATACAAATAAAATAATTTTTTTGATTTAATCCTAAATTTTCAAATGTTTTAAAATATTCATTATTTATAATAGAACTTTCAATGGACATAATTCCTTCATCACTAAAATATATAAATTCTCCTTTTAAATTTAATTGTAATAAGTCATTTATTGTTAATCCATTATATTTTTCATATTGTTTCCAACTAAATAATATTATTCTATTTTTTATTAGTTCCAATTTATTTGAATTAGGAATAGTTCCCACCCGAAAATAATTTTCATTTTCATAATACCGGTTTTCAACAAAGGGACGTAAAACGGTATCAAACCCATTTAGTTTAATCTGATCAACATTACTTAAAATAAAATTAACAATAGTATTAACATTAATAATAGAGTCATAAAATTGTGTAATTGATTTACTTACACGATTGATTGAAATAGCTTTACTATAGATATTGGTAGTATCTATATTTTTATCACTACCTACTAATAGATTTTTATATGTAAAAATATCTCCATTAGTATTTTCATTAAAGTATTGCTGTTTTTTAAGTAGTTCTACATCTTTATTTGTAGTTGGTAATTGTAAAATATCACTTGTCACGTTATTATTTTGTAAATATAAGTTTTTTTTAATATATAGGTTTTTACATTTAAGACATTTGTTGCAATTCAAGCATTTTTTATTTTTAAATGGTGGCATATATGTTATTAAAATATTTTAATCTTAAATATTAATCCTTACATTGTTTTGACACCTACTAAATTTCAAAACAATCAGATAATTTATTAGTAAAAGAAAATATGTTTAACGCTGTAATGGCTTAATAAAGTTATTGTTTCATATTCATAAAATGAAATTAAACACCGTCTTGAATATATAACTTAATCACTAAGCGTAATATTCAAAGATATCCGCTTAGGATATTATATGTATACATAATATAAAGCAGACTTATTTGTTTTAATAATAATCCTATTTTTATAAATGGCGAGATATTAAACAAAATTGATTATCAAGTTATGTATAAAAAATGAATATTAATATTATTTATTATAATATTATAACAAATATGTTGAAGCTTCTCAATTGGATACAGGAAACTCAACTAGACTGGGGTTTGTTATCTAGAAATCCGAATGCTATTCATCTTCTTGAAAAGAATTTAGATAAAGTAAACTGGCGTTGGTTATCTGAAAATCCCAAAGCTATAGATATTATTGAAACGAATTTAGATAAAGTAAACTGGGAATGGTTATCTAGAAATCAGAATGCTATTCATATTCTTGAAAAGAATTTAGATAAAATAGATTGGGTTATGTTATCTGATAATCCTAACGCAATTCACATTCTTGAACAAAATATAGATAAAGTAGATTGGAGATGGCTATCTCAAAATCCTAATGCTATTCATATTTTTGAACAAAATATAGATAAAATAGATTGGTATGAGTTATCTGATAATCCTAATGCGATTCATATTCTTGAAAAGAATTTAGATAAAGTAGATTGGAAATGGTTATCTCTTAATCCGAATGCTATTCATCTTCTTGAAAAGAATTTAGATAAAGTAAACTGGGAATGGTTATCTAGAAATCCGAATGCTATTCATATTCTTGAAAAGAATTTAGATAAAGTAGACTGGGATTGGTTATCTGAAAATCTTAATGCGATTCCTATTCTTGAAAAGAATTTAGATAAAGTAAACTGGGAATGGTTATCTAGAAATCCGAATGCTATTCATATTCTTGAAAAGAATTTAGATAAAGTAGACTGGTTTGAATTATCTAAAAATCCAAATATATTCACGTATTACTAATTTAATATTCATTTAAGTTGGTTATGTGCTTTCGTAAATTAAAACTAATTTATCATTAACATTTATAGCGTTTTGACACATTCAGGAGGTTTCCTAGACTTTCATAAAATTACCTATCTAGTTTTATAGAAAAAAACAGTATATAGCCCACACTGTAAGGGTTAAATGTAGCTTTGATATTGTATATATAGAACAACATAACATCATAGAAGTTATATATAGCAAGTTAGTAAGTAAGATATTACGTTAAAAAAATTGAACATGAATAAATCAAACATAAATTACAAAAAAAACAATGCCTAATTATTATAAAGTATCATCTACTGTTCATAATAGTGTATCTACCGATTTTATTAATGAATGTATTCAAAAAGGAATTTATGAATGTTGTGTAAATAGTAAAGTAAGAGTTAATAACTTTCATCAAATAAAACCGGGAGATATATGTTGGACAAGACTAAAAACAAGTAAAAAAGGTGCTGATACTGACGCTATTTGGCGTCTAAATGTTGTTAGTGTATCATCCGAAATTCATGATGTACAATTTAAAGATATGCTCATGTGGAAACACAAATCCGATTGCGATAAAATACATGAAAATCCGGAAAATTATGAAAAATGTATGTATCTAAATGGAAATTGGACATATGAAGGCACTTTTGGTGAAATGAACCATTTTTCTAAAAGTATCTTTAATAAACCCGCTTATCCCAGAACTGCTATTAAATTAGATGAAACAATTAGCTTCTAAAATTTGGTGAAAATAAAGAAACTATAAACTTATTTTTTTATACGGTATCTCCAAATAATATAAACCAAAAATAACCCAAATAAATTTTTAGCAAATAAATCCAAAATGTTATAGGCAGTGTTTTTTAATACATATGGCAAAAATGCGGCTACTCCATATAACGACCAAACGACAAAAAAGAAAATATATAACCCCTTTTTATCCGATGTGGTTTCTTTATCTTTAATGTAATTTTCATATATAATATAAAAATAATACAAAAATGGAATGAAACCTAATATAATAGCCGAATTGTAGTTTATAATGTTATATTCACCTAATAAACCAAATAACAACATAATAGTATTGGCTGAAACAACTTTAATTAAAATATTTTTATTATTCTTAATAAATCCATATAAATCACTTTCATCCTGGGTATTTATATATGCAATTAGTGTTATTAACATTGTCGGAGTTGTTAAAAACCAATCATAATATCTCTTAGGTGTAATATTATCTATTTGAGAAAAATAAAAAAACAGCCATATATAAAATATAATCTCAATGATTTGAACAAAAATTTCTACTTTTAATAATTGATTAAATAACCGTTTTTCTGGAGGAATTTCTATATTTAGGGCAAAAACATCAATAAATAAAACAATAAATTGTATAATTAGTGATAAAACTATAGACTGATAAAGCATATATTACTTATATTTATTTTTTTTACATCACATCATTTTTCAATAGTTAATAATTTATATGGTTTTATAATAAATATTAATACCAATGTAAAGGTTAAATTAATATTTATAAAATATCTTGGTATAGAACGAATTCTATGTATTTTTCTAAAAATTGAACGGATGATACTTGGTTAATAATTTTAGCAAAAAAAACATGGTTCTAAATGTCAAAAGATTTAATAATTTTAATTTTAATTTATTGATAACATATTAAAATTAAATAAATAATAATAAGTACATAACGTAATGAAAAAATAAGTCTATTATAGACAATGATTGTTTCAAAGATTATTATGAAAAAATATTTATTAAAGTTAATGTTAGAATGTATTAATCAGTAGACGTCTGCTTTTATGCGGTCTATTAAATATCCAGAGCATAGTGGTTTTTACCATGATATTACTCTATTGTTGTTATAGATATATAATGAGTATTTAAACAATACCAAGAATATAAGCTTGATGACACTAAAACAGAGTACATATATTTGTTATCACTTAGATGGTACTATTAAATTAAAAATAAAAAGTATCTTGATAACATTCATTTCCGTATTGCGGATAACGGAAAACACATTTCTAACATTTGTAACTATTACTATATACATATGTAAATCTCACTTCCCGAAGAGTTTGTGAGTTGTATGTATTATTTGTAATACGGCTTTTTTAGACATATACTTATAATATTATTAAATACCCACATAGAATAAATACTTAGAATTGACATAATAAAATAAATATATTAAAAATTGATATAATTACAAAAATAATAAGAATATAACGAACAATTTTATATAGATAAATGTCTAATTATAGTCAAAATTTAGCCGTATTTATTGATGGGGATAATATAAGTGGAGCGCACTATCAAAAAATAATGGATGAAATCCGTAGAAATGGTAGAATATTAGTTCAAAGAGTATATGCTGATTTTAGTAAACCGAGTAGTGCTCAATGGCGTGATATTATAGTTAATTATGGTCTAGAAGCCGTTCAAGTATTTCGTGTAGCTAAAAAAGAAAGCACAGATAATACACTCATTGTAGATTGTATGAGAACTTTATATAACAATAAAAGTATTCATAGTTTTGTAATAATGAGTAGTGATAGTGATTTTAGTAGTTTAGCTGCGGAAATTCGACTGCAGGGTCAGTTTTGCATAGGAATAGGTTATAAACATACTCCTATGAAATTGCGTAATAATTGCGATCGATTTATATTAATTGAAAGTATAGTAGGTAATATTTCATTCAATACCGATACACATATTGATCGTAATCTTGGACTAATTGATCAATTAGATATGTTTTTCAAGGAGAGATCAAAAATGGTTTGTAATTATGATGAATTACTTTTATTTGTTCAAAAAGCTGGTTTAACTGATAAACTGAAAGAACGTCAATTATCTATTAATGAAATTCAATTTATTAAAACAATAGACCAAAAAGTCTATTGGTTGAAAATGAATGAACATAGTATTGTAGACATTACATTAAAAATGATAAACGAAAATGAACGTTCTGAAATACATATGAGTTGGTTAAAAGAAAAACTATTAAATATTGATAGCACATTTGACCAACGTCTTTATGGATTTGCTAAAATGTCAGAATTCAGTGAAATGCTTTTATACGGAACAGAACATAGATTAGGTAGAGATAAGAATAACGAAGCGGTTATTATTATAAACAGAATATAATAAAATAAAATATATATATATATGGAAAATATAAAATCGGAAATAGTGACGATTTTTCATCTAATTATTATATATACATTATTTTTCGGTATTGCCATTATCGTTTCAAATCTATTAAATTTTTCAGTTGATGAATTTGATATAAAAACATACAAAAATAGAAATTTATTTATTGTTTTATTAGAAATTTTATTTGAAATACTAATTATGTGTATTAGTGCTTTTTATAGTAGTTTGCTTATATCAAATGTTATTATGCCGTTTAATGTTGATTTATCAAGAGCTACCAATATTCATGCTAATGGAGCTATAATTATATCATTTATGATGATGATGTTTCAAACAAACTTAAAACAAAAGATAAAGTTTTTATATGAAAAATTTACAGATCGAAAAATATAATTATAAAGTTTATTACATTGGCCGAATAAGTCCTATATTTTTGCCATTTTCTTTAATAACATTATCCAAAAGCCTTGGTCTACAAACCGATGGTTGAACAGGCGTGGATAAAACTATTTTACAATCATTATTAAAAATGGTTGTCAATAAAGTATTTCGTTGATTAGGAAAAAAAGTTGGAGTTGTTGTCATCAAATTGGGTTTATATAATGTATTCATATTATTTTTTTTATATTTAGATTTAACTGAAATAATCATGGTTCTTAAATATTATTTATAGTTACAGTGTGACGCATAATATGTAGTTTTCATATAAAATCAAATATTTTATTAGTTTAACAAGCAGTTATTAATAAAATATTTATTTGATTGATTAGTTTAGGAAAGTCATAACGCTGTAAAGGTTAAGATTATACTATTTAAGGACTACAGTTATTTTTGAAGGATTTTGATGTTAACATATGATTATTTTTATAAATAATATATAAAATATTTCTAAAATTAAATGTTGAATTAACCCTTATAGTGTTTTGACTTTCATAAAATTAACAATTAGGTTTATTCAAAAATACAGTATATGTGTAACTTTAAAAGAATATAAAAGAACAAATAATTAAATATTACGCATTTTTTTATTTTTTTGTTTAGATCCACCATTTCAGTGGTTTGGATTTTTTGATATCCAATCTTGAATAGCTTGTCTTAAAGCATAATTAGGTGTAAGAGTTGTATTTGCTAATTGTACGGATGTCGTAGGTGAGGTATCATGACTTTGCAACCATAACATTATTGATGCTCGTTCATACGTATGCCCATCGGCTGCGATCACAGGATCTCTCATTAATTCTGTAGTAAAGGCCATATCACAAAAATATTCAGGTGGGGCTGGAACAGGATCTGCAAACCAAGGGCCAGTGTATTTATTTTTTAGTTTTTGTAATATTAGATTCGTCCTCCATTGATTTTGCTGGTGCTTGCTGTATCCACGAGGTTCATATTGTCTTTGTATATTTTGATCATTTGATACTAAATGAAGAGCGGATGCTATAAAACGTGCTGGACATCCTTGGGGTTGAACGACCGGAACTTTTGATAGACATTGACCCACAGAATTTTCTTTCAGTTCGGAAATGGAAACCCAGATCTTAGTAGGGTCTCCACCGCGGCTAAACGGTTCGCATAAATATTCTCTTTCATCTAAATTTTCTTGTATCAAACCATTGTCTAATTCAATAAAATGTCTTCTAAATTCTATTGGTTGAACAAATTGATACACAGTTTGCAATTCAGCACTTCGATTTATATAAAAACTCCTTTCAGCATGTAGTTGGTCGATAGTTACCTCTATTTCAGCTTCCTTAACCAGTTGATTAATATCATTATCACTTAATGATTCGCGCATCAATTCGCCCATCAATTCGCCCACCATATACTCGGCAGCACGCATTGTTTCATTCTCGTCTCCTAAATCGTCATCCATCCAATCAAGCGCATCTTGTAGATCCCAACCCAAAAGCATTACACCGGATGGACGGGCAGGAATACGCCTGAACCTTTCATTCAAGTGATTGGGCCATCTCATTTTGGCGATAACCGCATCAACAATTTGCTGTTTCGTCAACATACCACCCGACATCACATATCTAGAACCTCTAGATCTACTTTGATTTTTTGTTTTATACATTTTTTTTGATACATGTTTTTTGTTAACCATACTATTATTTATATATTATGTTAATGTTTTTTTAATTTTTTTGACATTTATTTGTTAACCCTAACAGCGTTTTGACACCTACATTTACATAATTATCATTTTATATAAAAAATACAGTAAAGGTTTATTTCTATTAGAAAACTATTTTAATTATGTTTTTGGATAAAATATTTATAACAATAAAATGATTGTGCTATAATGAAATATTTTGTTTTATACAAAAAATACACAATATATGTAACACTATAATGGTTAAAATAATATTATAAAAATAAAGAGAATTCCGTAGTATTATTTATTTTATTCTAAACTAAAACATAAATATATAATATAATGAAACGAATAGATTTTTCTCCAGCTAATGAAAATTGTTTTATAACTTGTTTTAACGAGAAAATTGAAATTTTTCAAAGAAATATAGTAGATGGCAATAATTATGAAGTTATTTCCCCTCATTTTTTAGAAGAAGAATTGATTCATTCAGTATCATTTTCTCATGATGGCGAACATGTGATATTTGTCAATGAAAATATGTCAAAATTAAATATAATATCACATGATAATGTTATGGACAATATTATAAATTATATATTTAATTTAAAAACGGATCTATATATTCTAAATTATACATTATCTCCAAATAAAAACCAAATAGGTATTGTATATTGTTTGAATGTAGAGGCAATAGTTACTATGTATGATATCGAAGGACGGGTAGTAATCGCTCCACAAAATCAACACCAATTTTTAATACAAGTTTATAGTTTTGACACACTTGATTCTAGATTAATATTTGAAAGATATATTAATACTACAAAAATTAATATTGCCATTTCAGAATATAATACATTAGCTATATCTGGTAATAGTCTAGAGACCAACGGAACTGAATATTCATTAAATATTTTTGATTTAGATACAGGTAATCTTATTAAATATGCTTTTGACCCATATGTTGTAAGATCTGTTCATTTTTTTCCAGAAAATGAGGATGGATATAATCGAATTTTAGTTGTGTTAAACATTGAAAATAATAATGAAGAACATAATTTTCAGATTATAGATAGTGAAAATTTGGAAGTATTTGAAGATAGAATTATAAATAAAATTAATTGTGTACATATAAAAAGAGATGGAGAAATAGCAATAGGAACATCAATGGGATTATTATTTTTTAGATTTGACCGGATACCATTAGCAAATAGACGGTTATTTTTTGGGGAAGATATTCAGCAAATAACATATTCATTAGATGGTTCCGAATTAGGATTGATTGTAGGAGATAATCTACAAACAATGATCATTTATGATTTATCACTAGAACAAATTATTTTAAATATAGAAGAACCTGATGAAGACGAAGACGAAAACGACCAAGCCGAAAACTATCAAGACGATGATGACGACGATCTACCTGATGAACCTATAATAGATGATCCTGAATTAGATGAATGTCTAGTACAACCGGCTGATCCAGCAAAATTAGCATTATATGGAGATAAACAATGTTTAGTATTAGATAATAATGATGAACAAGACATTGGCACATTTTTAAGTGCTAATCTAAACAATATGGTTATATTTTATAAGCAACCAGAAGATGATGATTTTTCAGCTTTTTGTTTAACATTTACTAAGCTTAAAAGGTATTTTATAAAACCAAGGTATGTATATTTTAATTGTGAACCACCTAAACCACAAGAACAATATCATAATGAACTACCGGAATTTATCAGAATATCAAAACAACGTAATATTTATGTTAGTTATCCGGATATTAAAAGAAAATATATTGAACGTCAAAATATGATTTTTTTAGTTTATAGTGAAACAATAGAAAGAGCTGTATCATATTATAATATTGCTAAATTTTTCAATGAACGTGATATTTCGGATGAATGGACTTGTCAAAAAAATACAAGTATTAACATTTATAGTATTATCGTATAGTTACTATAAATTAATTTTTTTGTTTAGAATTATTGTAAATGTTTCGCATCAGCATGTCCGTGTATTCCTCATAGTTATTCTTTGAATTTAAAGATTTTTATTAAAATTTTTGTCAAAAATTTTTGTTATAGTTTCTTTCTATTCTTAATCTAGAAATTTCGTATTTTGAGTATTTTGTTTTTATTTAATACAATATCACTTGTGTAAAATAATTATTTATATAATTGTATGTGATTTTTAACAAATAATAGTAGAATTATTATATATTCTTAGTGTATAATGAATAATAAATTAATCAGTAAATTAAATAAATTTTATAACCATAGTTTAAATAATCAAAAATATTATATTGGTGCGCAACATTCGAGAAGAATAAAATATAATGATATATTAAATAAATTTAATAATTTACATATTAATAATATATCTGACCCATTCAATCCACCTAAATATCAAATCGATATAAATACATATGAAATTGAAAAAGAATGTATTTATAAATATGCTGAATGGATACATATGGATAAAAATGATGTATGGGGTGTAACTACTGCCAGTGGTTCAGAAGCATGTATGTATGGAATAATTTATGCGAAACAATTTTTTACATCTTTAAACCCTTTATTAATCTGCACAAAAAAATCACATTATATTTATGCTAGATATGCTGACATATTTAATATTAATATAATATATTGTGATGTAAATATATATGATGAAATTGATATAAATTCATTAGAAAATGTAATAAAATTTAATTTAGAATATATTAAAGAAAATGGTGTAATCATTATTTTAACATGTGGAACAACTATTAAATGTGGATATGATGATTTAATAGCATCATATAATATTTTTCAAAAATATAATTTAGTAAAACTATGGATACATATAGATGCTTGTTTAGGAGGTTTCATATTGCCATTTTTAGAAAATAATCCAATAAATTATAAATTAATTAAATTCAATAGTATTTCTATTTCCCCCTATAAAATGTTAGGAACTCCATATCCGATTGGATTATTCATTACTAATAAAAAATATAAATTACATAATAAATCAGAATATACGTCAGTAGATGATGGAACAATTTTTTGTTCAAGGAATGGACAAGCTATTTTATATTTATACTTATATATGTGTAATACAAATTCATTTGATGAAAGAAAAAATGATGTAGAATATTGTTTAAAATTAAAAGAATATTTTATTAATAAATTAAAAAAATATAATATAAATTTTTATCATAATTCAAATAATGGATTAGCTGTTTATTTTGATAATGGAACTATAAAAGAAACAATTATTAATAAATATCATTTAGTAGGTGATAAAGATTTTGTTCATGTGTATATCATGGTTAATCTTACAAAAAATATTATTGATGAATTAATTTATGATCTAATTTCATAAACTACTTTTGTATATAATAAAATAATTTGTATTAAATATTAACAAATTATTTTTTTATTAGTTTAGTTTTTAATTCTATAAATTAGTTGGTTCTATCCATTTATCTATTTTTTTAAAATCATTTTCTAATTTTAGATATAAATTTAAAATTAAATTAGTGTTTGTTGAGTGTTGTGAAATAACATATTGAAGTGAACTATTATCATTTTCCAACTGCCAAATTTTATTTTTAAGAGTTTCGATTTCTTCTTGATATTTACATTTATTTGCGGCATTAAATTTAATTAATTTTTGCTCAATATAATCGTCTAAATAAGTAAATTCATTTATCTTTTGTCTCATGTCGACTTCTAATTTATCAAGACGATTGTGATATGCTTGAAAATTTTCAATATTAGGTATAAATAAATGTTGTTCCTTTTCACTGTGTCCTAACACACCACTTATTTTAAATGTTCTTGCTTGATTATCTGAAAAAACTTCATTAGGAAATTCTACAAATATATCTTCATATTGTAGTTTATGTAATAGATCTTCCCCGCGTATTAATGTTGGAAATATAACATATATTTTATTACTTCCTTTTTTTTTATAATATTGAGATACCCATCCAAATAATTTATCACAATGATAGATAAAATTAGTAATATTATATTTTTCTATTTTGTTTAATGGACAAGCTCTAATACACACATTTTTAGCACCAATGAAATATTCATTATTCATATAAAAATTTAATATTAATAATGTATTGTTGTAAATTTAAATATATCAATTTTTTAATAATTGTATAACAACATAGCAAAATATATTTAATTTTAAATTATCTCATAATATTTTTTACATTTATTTACGAGTAATATTTGATTTCAATAATTAGTATGTATATTAAGTAAATCAACTAGTTCTTCATTTCGTTTTATAATATTTTCTTCGGTAAACTCTTCATATTTTTTTGCAACATCTCGGGTAATCGTACTACTACTACCCGCATAAGATGATATCTTCTTACTAAATGGTTTAGCACCCAAAGAACTATTGCCTTTATGACCATTATCACTGTTTTTACCTTCTATTAAAGTTAAATTTCCAATATTATCCATTAATGATTGATTTGATAATAATTTGATATTTTTCTGGCAAATAATATGTTCAAGTGTATATTCTAATGATACTGTATTTAAATCGGTTGTCAAGCAAGTTTCTAAAAAGAGTAATAGATGAGTAGCTTTGGTGGATTTAAAATTCATATCTTTTAACTGTTGTTTGTAATTTTCTTCATTAATACTATTATCTTTATTTCTAGATAAACAATTATTGATTTCTGTGTAGTAATCGTAATCTTTATTTTTTAAAACTTCATTTGTTACTTTAATAAATTCATTTGAATATCTTAAATTATTGAAATTTAAATTATTAAACTGTAGATTTCTAAAATACCATTTTGTAAATAGCTTAATTACATCCGTATTAATATTATCGGTTTTATGAAATATAGGTAATAAAAACCATTTATATGCTTCCCAATTTAAACGAACATTTGGTGTATTATTAACTAACTTTCCATACCGGTCAAGAGTAATCTTATCCATAATTTCAAATAATTTTTCAACAATACTAAAGAATTCATTTATTTTTTTATAAGTATCATTCTCAATAATTTCTTTAAAGCATGTTTCAATATCAATAACTCTTTCTATTTTATTATTGTACACTTGTATAGCAATATCAAATATCTCTTTTCCATAATTATTGTAAAACTTATATTTTTTAAGGCGTAATTTTTCCCATTTTTTATAAATTTCCTCTTTATTACCATCAGGTATATTAACAAGAATTCTATTTTTAATTATATCCAAGCTTTGTACAATTTTGCCCCTATTGTTCTCCCAGTCAAATATCCTACTTACATATACAGGATCTGTGCAATTATAATACTGAATATCAATTTCTTCTGTTATAAAATGATATAAATCAATCAACTTATTTTCATCGTATTTTTTTAGTAAAAAGTAATTATAAATTGTAATGTATGCATTGTATAACTTTGTATCAGTGGTATCATTTAAATAGATATCTTTGTGTTGTCTAATTAAATGCTTCTTAAAATCGCCTTTTCTGGATATATCGACATTACATATATTACATGTATACGTTTGTTCTTCTTCAAAACTATTGAAATCATTTATATTCAATATATATTTTGCCCAAGAATTTATTTTATCATTATAAATATTAACTAGACCTTTTCTATCAAAAGGATTTATACAATATATTTTAGGTAATAATTTAATATCTGGATTATCTTCTTTCATTTTTTTTAATTCAGGTGTCAATTTATTTAATTTTAAATTTATAGTTAATAGTTTATCAATCTCTGATTTTAATAGTTCTGGTGATAAATCGCCCATCACTACAAGACACAAACTTGTTGTTAAAATTCGCTGTTGCCCATCATATATATCATAATTATTATCATAATTTAAGTTTATGATTGAACCCATTTTTTCAACATATTTACCTTCTTCATATGTATTAAATAAATCATCTAAAAATACTTTGATTTCTTTTTTTTCCCAAGAATATTCTCGTTGATTCATCGGAATTCTAAATCGGTTATTAAGTATTGAATTCCATGTTTGTTGGTTGCTTGTATATGGTTTAATTCTTGACATATTTTTATTAACTTTATGTTTTTTTTACATAAGGTTAATAAATTCAATTTTTTATATATAACTGTAATCTAAATTAGCTATTCGGGTGTATTTTTCATTGATAATTTTAAATTATCTCATAATATTTTTATTGTAATAAATTAACTATTTGGTTGGATTGTCTAGTGGTAACTTGATAATATATACGAATTGATATTAAAAAAGCAGTGGCTAATATAACATCATTATAAAAATTAGCAATTCTTATATGATAATAATTACAGTACAATACATATACAAGACTAAGTATAAATAAATTACTATATAAAATAGTTAGAAATAATATTTCATCATTATTCATTCTATATTATTAATAATTAGATTTTTAATTTCTCATTTTTCGTTGAAAACCTATAGTTATTATTTAATATTATTTGTGTAATAACTATGTGTCTATGCTTATTGTTTTTGTAAAACAAAGACAATTTGTTATTTCGGGTTCATCTTGTGATAAAACATAATTCATTAATTTAAATCTTTGTTTTGCTAAAATAATTTCTTTTATTGAAGCATTAGGCGCTTCACTTAAAATTTTACCATATGTTTCTTTATATTTTTGCATAAATTCATCGGCGTGCATTCTATATTTTGGGTCAAATGTAAGTTGTGTTTGTAAAACTCCTAAAAATTGATCGACTGTGCTTAAATAATTACGTATAGCATCATTTCGTTTATCATCTATATAATTTTTACTCGCTGTTGTAATGGCCGCTATTAAAAAGTTAGATATTAACATTGTTAAATCCGAATAATTTTGAAATAATTTATCATCACCTAGCCACAATTTAAATCCAGCAAAAATACTCATCATGCTGCTGCTAATCATTGAAATAATACTTAATCGAGTAGAAAATTTAAAATTTCGGTCTAATATAAATTGATATGAAAAACTTAAAAATTCACAAGTTTTTTTCATTTCTTTCAACATTTCAACTGATTTTGTATCATAACCATTTACAATACTATTTGATGGTATTTTATTTAATTCAATATTATTTTTAATATCCGTTGGTAAATCGGTTGCCATATTCCTGCCCATGGGTTTATTTTGATGAATATGATAATCGTCCATAATTATCACAGGTGTTGATGTTATTCTGTTTAAGTTTGGAGGCTGGATTATTTGCGGATTAGTCGGTGAATATGATAATGTTGCTGTGATAGTATTTTCGCCAGTATTCATATTATATATTAATTACTATTATATAACTTTAATATAATTTTATTATAATACAAAAGTATCTGTTGTTCTTCTAGTTCCAACACTACCACCAGAAAAATCAGTATTAGTACCACTTCCACCAGTTCCAGCTCCAGTTCCACTTGAAGGTGGACTTGTCGCGGCCACACTAAGGAAATTAATATTAATAGGTTTTCCATTTAATGGTTTAAGATTATAATTATTCATTTGAATAGTGAATACATCACTCAGATTGAAGAATGACCCAGGTATTTGAAGGGTTGTGCGTTGATAAGACTGGTTATGTATATTATCTATTGTTGGAGATGAATTAAACATAAATTCGACAGGTTCCGATAATGTAACCGTTCCATCATTATTAAATGTTTTAGTTTGTATATATAATATTAAATGAGCATATTGGTCTCCACGATAACACCAATCAAGTATGTTAGCAGTTGTTGGTTCATTAACAAAATCAATATCAATTCTCCTTTTTAAAACCTTATCATAATAATTATATTTTTTACATATAATTACTGAATTTTGCTGTTTATTAAAAAAATATCTAACAAATTCATTATTTGTCATGAGTGCACTTTTAATTGATATACTATTAGTTGAACTTTTCTGTAATAATCTTAATGAACCTGTATCTAGATAGTAATGAATATTTTGTATATTAATATAATTTTCAGATTTATATTGACTTATACTGTGATTATATATATAGTCTGCCCCTAAATGATTAACAACTGGATGTAGGTCATCTATGAAAGTCTGCATAATATCGTATTCACAAAGCATTGCTAGCTTTTTCCGATTATTATCGGTATATCTATCAATAGCCGTCACACATTGATAAATGTGTGGCAGTATATAATACATATCGACTGCTAAACAAAATGAAATATTATTAGGTGTATTAATAATATTTGACCCAATTATAATAATTCCAACGATATTATTATTTACTGTAAGGACGCTACCACTTAATCCTAGATCTGATTCTCGATCTGTAAGTATAAATCCACCCGGAGTAGGTAGCCCTTTTTGTAATAACATATCTTCTTCTTCTCCAAGTTCATAATTCATATCCGTTATTTTAGTTTGTAAATTATTAACTATACTATTTCTATTAGCATGCATTATTTGTGCTTGTTTATTTACTAGACATTCATATAGTATAGGATCCCAATCAAGATATATATCTTTAAAAATAAGTGGATTGTCATTAATAATCTCCGGATTTTCGATTATACCCATAGCAATATCTAAAAAAGTGTTTTGTATAGGAAATAAACAAGCGGTAACAAACAGTGTTTGTCTAACTAAACAATCTTCATTTAGTAAAACTTGAACACGAATTTTATGCGTATTAGGATCTATAACATGTAATGGGCATATCATAAATACATTATTTTTATCAGCGGCATCTCTTAATTTGAAAAGTAAGCAAGTAGTTTGAGTTGTAGCTAATTTTCCAATACAAACCATTTTTTTTTTTATATATTATAATAATATTATATTTCAGAAACAGTGCCGTAAGTCATTTATATATGATCCTATAAATTAGTAAAATTATCGTTTGTCTAGCACACATCTTTCATGTTCCAAAAGGATGTATATGTTACATTGATATAAACCAATTATGGTATTTGTAAAATAAAGTTAATTTTATATTCATAAAAATCATTGTCATTCCATAATAATAACCAATTTTCTGTTAATATATTTTTATAGTATTTTAATCGTTGATATTTATATTTAATAAAATAATAATATTCAGTATTAGTTAAATTATTATTAGATTTAATTTTATGATTACTAATTATAATAGTATTTATTTTATCGAAAAGTATTTTTTTAAATTCATTATTATCTATTGTTTTAATAAATTGTATTATGGATGATTTATTACATCTAATTTGTTTTTTTAAATGTATTATTTTTTTAGTAACATTTTTAATTTTATATTTATAAAATTTAATTTTTAATTTTAAATTATTCATCTTTATAATTAATATTAAAGATAATATATATTAATGGCACTTCCGATTATAAATAAAGAGTATCGTTTAAAAGGTTGTTCAGATGCCGATGCTAAAGCAATTCTTGATTTTTTTATAAGCGTAGATCGACATCTATGGGAAACAACTGGAACATTATATAGAGATATAGAAAATTTATTATATGATGAATTTACATTTATTCCTATTATAGATGGGCATCAAGATTTTTCAAAAAGAGTATCAATAAGATTACCAAATGCTATTTATAGAAAATTAATTGTATATACAATTATACATATGAATGATTATAGTGGCGAAAATATACATAAAATCATGGAAGTATTTACTCATCTTGAAGAGGCAGCAATTACTGGATTTAATTATATAAGTTTACATGGTAAGTCAATACATGAAATATTACCTATTCTTGTAAAATATGGTATAGATTATAAAGAAGTGTTATATAGCGATTATCTAAAAAAAAACAAATTAGATAGAGGCATATCAATTCATAATACGATGATTGTGTCACTATGTCAAGCTATACTAAAAGTAAAAAAATAAACACATATTTATTTTATTTAGATATGAAACGATTTTATTTCATCACCCTCATATAATGTTTCATCTTGATTCATTTTATATTCACATTCATAATTTTTATTATGTGTTATATTTTCATCATCATTAATAATTTTTTCATCTATTTTACGGCATGATAAATCAATAATATTAATTGTATCGTATCCTAAATCTAATAATACATTAAGTAAACTGCTTCTTAAAAATGAAAAATTCTCAATTTCACGATTTTGTTTTAGAAACGGTAATATAAATGGTAAAATGTCATATTCATTAATATCGGATATTTCGGTTATTATATCATTTTTATTAGTAATGCTCGAAAACATTTCAGTTGTAAACAAATTAGAAGGATTGTAGTTTGTGTCTACAATATAAATTCTTGAAAAATCAAAATCACTTGATTGATTATAATCAACATAATATTCATGATCAATAATTGGTCTATTATATGTTTCATATGAATTAGATGTATATTCATTAAAAAACTCAAGTATTTTTTTCATTTTTTGACTAGTAGACGCATGTGTATTTATAGCTAAATTTGATACATTATAAGCAATATTATATGGAATAATTGGCCATTTTGTGTAAACCAAATTTACCATTCCACACATAACTGGAGTTATATATCTGATATGTTTCGATTTGTTTAATGAACATATGCTGTTTATAATATCTAGTCCATGTAACTGAATTAATATTGTTATATATTTTGTTTTATCTACATATGATAGATGTTCAATTTGATATTTATTTATATCTTGATTTAATTTATATATATCGTCATTTATAAAATAAAGTCTTTGTATTTTACCATCTGAAAATCGTTTGATAAATTCACCTTGTTTCATTCCATTTATCATAGTTCCTGAAAGAATAGCCTCATTTTTATAATGATATTCATATAATCCATCCATAACACCATTTTTCCAAAAACTTACTTCAATTTCACCATTTGAAAAGATTGTCTTTCCATATTCATTTCTTTTTCCATCTTTAAAAAATCCCATAAATTTTTTTTCGGAATTAAATATTATTTCCCACGGACCATCCATATAATTATTCTTCCATTGTCCAGTATATATTGCTCCATCGGGCCATTCATATGTCCCATACCCATTTTTTTTATCATCTTCAAATTCTCCAGTGTATTTACTTCCATCGGGACTAATCAATATGCCTTCTCCATGTCTATTATCATCTTGCCAATCCCCGTCATATTTAGTTCCATTCGTCTTACTAATCAATATCCCTTTTCCATGTTTCTTATTATTATGCCATGCTCCTTCATACACCGTATTATCATAATAAGTCATTTTTCCAAATCCATGTTTTTTATGATTTTCCCATTGACCTATATATTTAGAACCATCTTTTGCGATATAAACTCCATGTCCATGAAATTTTCCATCATCAAATTCTCCATGATATTCACCAGTATCAGGATAAATAATTTTCCCAGTCCCATTTATATAATCAAGTTGCCATTCTCCTTCATAATAACTTCCATTTGGATAAGTTTGAATACCGTGACCATTTTTAAAATTATTCTTAAAATTACCATAATATACGTAATCATCATCAAGATCTATTAATAATCCTAATCCGGTTTTATATATTTTTTTATTTTTACTATTATATTCAATTTTACCATAATATAAAAAATTAGTTTTTATTTTGTTATTATGAAAATCAGTATCATAATTTTCAAAGATAAATCCATCACTTTTATATAGCGAAACATCACCAGGTGGTTTATTATTAATTATTTTTGTTATAATCGATTTATCATTAGTAGTTTTTAAAGAACGACAGTTAAATATGCTATTTTCTACATCATAACTACTACATGTATTAGCAGGGCATTGTTTTAAACATTCTGTTTCAAATGACCAAATTTGTGGATATTTTGTGCATTTATTCCCTCCAATATATTTTTTTTTGGAAATATTTCTATTTTTATGATGTGTTTTTGAACGCATATATATATAATACAAGATAAATTTAGTAGATTTTAAATTATCTTGTATTATTGTTATGTATATTGTGGTTTTTACAATCAGTAAATTAGTAATTTACGACAACATGAGGTAAAAAACGACGTAAGAGTGAATATAAAAGATGAGTTTATTTGATTATTAGTTTTATTTTTTTTGTTTAAAACCACCTCTTTGGTAGTTAGGATTTCTAGATAGCCAATCTTCAATAGCTTGTCTTAAAGCATGATTAGGCACAACTTGTTTATTTGCTAATGCTGCTCCTGTCGTAGGTGATGTATCATGTTTTCGAAACCATTCCTCTATTGATGCTCGTTCATACGTGAACCCGTCGGCTGCCATCACAGGATCTCTCATTAATCGTGTAGTAAAGGCCATATCACGTAAATGTTCAGGTGGTTCTATTGTTGCAGGTGCTGGTGCAGGTGGTGGACCAAGTGGTTGTCTTGGAGGTAGTCCTGGTGGTGGACCAAGTGGTTGTCTTATAGGTAGTCCTGGTTGAGCAGCAGCAAGTTCTGCCTCGGCCCGCATATCAACCAGTGTATCAATCCAACGG
>Ga0214923_10001366_pt1 | contig 34866 bp, 34 predicted proteins | sample LL1510_MetaG_FD_177993 | JGI IMG/M metagenome (GOLD analysis project Ga0214923, IMG submission 177993) | Freshwater microbial communities from Lake Lanier, Atlanta, Georgia, United States - LL-1510 | ecosystem: Environmental > Aquatic > Freshwater > Lake | place: USA: Georgia | collected...
AAAATAAAATAATATTAAATTTTTCTTCTGTTATTAGATTATCTAATAATTGTTCGATCATAATAAAAAATTAATAATTATCTTTAAATATAAGTTATATAAAAATATTTAAAGATATAAAAAACTCAACCACCAATATTATTAGTAACATGTAAGCACTATATTAAATAAATATTTAAAAATATAAAAATATCAAACACCATATATAATGAATTATAAAAAGAAATATTTAAAATATAAGAATAAATATTTAAATTTAGTATTATATGGAGGGATGGAACTAGTAACACCAAAATATACAATAGCTGCAATGACTAATACTATACTATCAAGTGATTCACATGATATATTACCAATAATTGATACATATAAAGAAATAAAAGTTCATCCAGTTATTTCTTTACCTACAGATGTAGAAATACAAAATCAAGAATATTTATTATATATACAACAATATGATTTTGATAATATTAATAATATATGTGAAAATTTTTATAATGTGTATAATAAATATTCAACAGTAGTAACATTTAGAAGATATATATATTATTGTAAAACAATTAAAATAAAAGAAAATAAAAATAAAAATCATAAAAATAATTTTGATGTTTATTTAAGTGATCATATACCAGTTGTATATTATAAAGATCAAACTATGTATTTTACATTTAATGTACAAATAGATAATTTTGATAAGTTTGATCATAATAAATCATGGTTGTATGATACATTAGAAAAAAAAATATTTTATTATTATATAAAAGCCCTTAATATATGTAAATTAATCTATAATAAAGAAAAAGAATATGATACTATAACAAATATAATAATAACATTACAAGAATGTATGTATCCACTTTATATAATTATATCTAAAATATTATCTATTATATTTAAATCAATTAATCATTCATTTGTTTTTCAAAATATAGAAAAAAATGAATATGAATATAGTGGTAATTATAAAACATATAAATTTACAAGATTGTATAAAAATATAGAAATTGTTGATGAATATGGATTTACAATAAATAACACATATTATACAGATGTAGATGGTGGTTTTGCTAATTTTACTACATATAAAAATTGTACAGTATCAAAACCAATGTTAATTTATGATAAAAATGTTAATGCATTTACAAATGATAACTCACATAAAAACCAACAAACATCAAGTGACATATCACCTACAAATAAAATATTAAAAGGATCGTTATATAGATCATGTAGATCATGTATTTTTACAATTAATAATGAACATCAAAAAATTACAGTTATAAATGTACATTTAACAAAAACATTTGGATTAGATGATTTACATATTATAATTAATAATAAATCATCAGAGTATTTTAAAAATTATCATAATAGTACAAATTCTATATTACGAACATATTATGATACATATTTTGATACTACATATGATGAGTATTTTGATACTGATTCAATATTAGTAGTTATGGGCGATTTTAATATGTTATTTACAATTGAAAATAAAAACCCTATTATATTATCCAAGTTTATTTATAATGAATTATATAATTTAACATATGCAGATTCTACAGTAGATTGGATATTATATTTTGATCCAATAAATAAAAGTAATGAAAAATTAGAAGGCATTAATAATGAAGATTTACTAGACCTACACGAAGTTCAATCAGACCTACATGAATATCAACCAGACCTACATGAATATCAACCAGACCTACATGAAGATCAACAAGAACTAGATGAAAATCAACAAGAACTAGATGAAGATCAACAAGAACTAGATGAAGATCAACAAGAACTAGATGAAGATCAACAAGAACTAGAACAAATAGATATAAATAAATATATAGATGAAGATCAACAAGAACTAGATGAAGATCAACCAGACCTACACAAAGATCAATCAGACCTACCAGAAGATATAAATGATATAGAAAGTCTATCAACAATTCTACATGAAGATCTAGATGAAGAAATATTAGAAATACAAAATAAATATAATAAAATATTAGAAATACAAAATGAAATAACAAAATATAATAATCTAAATAAAATACTAGAATTAAACTTAGCTAATGATACATTAAAATTACCTGTAATTAAATCTCAATTAAAAAAAATAACTGCAAATATACACTTATATGAAAGTTATTTACAAATATCATCAAATAGAGCAACCCCACAAGTAACACTTGATATAACAGCATTACGGAATAATAATTTAAACTATATTACTAAAAGAGATAAACTAACTACAAATATTGCGAATAATACAAAAAGACTAGAAACAAATATGGCAACTATAATTGAATTAAAACAAAGACTAGATACACTAAAAACAGAATTAGATATACAAAAAACTGAATTAGCTAAAAAAATAATTCATAATGATACTTATAAGTTAGAAATAGAATTATATGAATTAGAAGCAAAATTAAAAGATACTAATAATAATATATTAAGCATAGAATCTAGAAAACAACATATTGAAAATGTAATAAAAAGTCAAAATACAAATCTTGAAACTCATCAAAAGAACTATGATGAAGAACTTAAAAAATATAATTTATCTAGTAAATTTAAAATTGATCCGGAACTTTTAAAAGATTTAGAAGAAGCAGATTATAAAACACATTTAGAAAGTGGACATGTAATACATATTTTGCGATATATAATTACTAAAAGACAAATTGTAACAAATAATAAAGAGTATCAATTAATACTTAATAAATTATTATTATTAGGTAATACAAGTAGAAATAAAAGAGATCTTGAAATAATTAATTCTGAAATAAAGTTAGTTACTAATCTAATTAAAAATTTAAAAAATCAAATTACAGAAATTGACACTAAAATAGAGGAATTAAAAAATATCAGTGAAGAATTAAAAGAACAAATTGTAAATTTAAAGACAACTAAATGAATAAACATAAAATAGTAATATATATGATTATGAAATAGAATCAACAAAAATTATAAAATAAATATTTATTAATTGAATTACAATTTACATATATATTTACGATTATATAAAAATCTACAACACTATATAAATGAATTATAAAAATAAATATCTAAAATATAAAAATAAATATTTAAAATTAAGAATAAAAGGTGGATCTACATATTCTAATAATTTAGATAATTTTTTAAAATTAGTACGTAATAGGGGTATTGCTAACAAGGATAAAAAATTTAATATAGAAGAAAGCACAGCGTATAATTTATTAACACCAGAAGAAAAAAATGAATATCATAGCATGACTATTTCTCAAATATATGGTAAATCTCGAAATTTATTTAAACCACAATATACAATTGTGCCACCAAAAGTACCATCACAAGTATCATCACAAGTATCATCACAAGTACCATCAAAAGTATTATCAGAAGTACCATCAAAAGTATTATCAGAAGTATTACCAAAAGTACCAAGTGAAATATCAAGTGAAATACAAAAAGTACCAAGTGAAATATCAAGTGAAATACAAAAAATAATACCATCAAAAATTAATACACAAATATTTTTAAGTGAATTTGAAATACCAAATGATACAGAATTTTTATCATATATACAATGTTATCATAATATTACAATTAAAACTAAATATAATATATGTCGTGATTTTTATGTATGGTGTAAAGAAAAATATACAGCATATAATGATTTACCATTTAATATTAATGGATATATTAAACATTTATTATATATAAAAAATAATGAAATATCACAATATCACTACAATAATTTTATTACTTTTTTAAGTGATCATATTCCAGTTGTATATTTTGAAAATAATACTATATATTTTTCATTTAATGTTCAAACAGATGATTTTGACAAGTTTGATCAGAATAAATATTATTTATATAATACAATTGAAAAAATAAAATTTTATTATTATATAAAAGCTCTTAATATATGTGAATTAATATTAACAAATATACGAAAACTAAAGAAGGATCAAAATTTAAATAACGTACCATATCAAATAATTATTACATTACAAGAATGTATGTGTCCACTTTATAAAATTTTAGCTAATATATTACCAATTATATTAAATGTCCCTATTATGCATAAGTCATTTGTTTTTCAAAATATAGAAAAACAAGATTATATATGTAGTACATATAATAAATATGATACATATAAAATAGTAGAACACTATAAGAATGAAGATATTATTGATGATTATGGTTTTCTTCGTGATAGTAAATATTATGTTGATGTTGATGGTGGATTTGCTAATTTTACTACATATACACAATGTGAATCAGTAAAACCTATGTTTTTGTTTGATAAAGATGTTAATCCAACAAAAATTAATAAAACTATACAACATACAGGTGAACAATTAAAAGGAACACTAATTAGATCATGTAGATCATGTATTTTTACAATTAGAACAAATGATAAAACAATTACTGTTATAAATGTACATTTAAATAAAACATTTGCAAAAGCTGATTTAATTATGATGATTGATAATAAAGCACAATATAACTTAGAAAAGCAACATGCAGATATTATTGATAGTACTTTAACAGGATATTATGATAATTTTACTACTACATATAATGATATAATTGATAGACAATCTGTATTAGTAATTATGGGAGATTATAATATTACTTATGATGAAAACATATTAGTAAAATATAATATATTATATAAATTACATTCTACAACATTAAATTTAGATTGGATATTATATTTTGAACCTATTAGTGAATTAGATCAACATGAAGAAATAACTATAGAACAAATAACTACAAAAAAAAAAAGTAGAAACACATCATATAAAAAACAATTAAAACAAATTACACCTATAATAGAATTACATATACAATCCATTAAAGACAAATTAATCCAAATAAACTTGTTAAAATCACAATTAAAAAAAAAACAAAAAGAATTAATAAAAGTCAAAACAAATTATAATAATAACCTTAAAGCATTAGAAGGCCTTCAAACTAAAATACCATATAGAAGATTAGATAATACTTTATATGATAATTATATACAATTATATAAATTTCTGTATGATGATTATGAAAATAATAATCGTACACTTGTTCAAATGCTTAAAACACAAAAACGCTATAAAAAGGATAAAGATAGCTATACAAAAAATCAAAGCTACATTGATGATAAAGAGAGACTTGATTACTTTAAAACACAATATGATGCGTATAATCGATTGTATAAAAACGCAAATGAGATTTTAACTAAATTACTTGATGAACAAACAATAGTAAAACAAGATATTACACACTTAGAAGATTTACAAAGAATAATAAATGTAGAAATTGAAACAATTAAAGAAGAACTAACTAATCATTTATCACAATTAATACTATTAAAAGAAGAATTAATGGAAAAATTAAAACTAATGGAAAATATGAATACTAAAAAATATACTAATTCTTTAATAAAATTTAAATTAAACATAAAATTAAATAATATAAAAGAAGACATTTCACAAATAGAAAAAGAACTAACTGAATTACAAGATACTATAAATACAACATTAACACAATCTCAAAAAGATAAAGAAACTTTATTAAAGGCTAAATCAGCATTTAGCAGAATACTAGAAAAATATAAAAGTATTCCTACAGAATCACAAAATATATTAAACCAGTATAAAGACGCTATAGAACAAGGAGAGGTACCAAGTGTACGACAGAAATTAATTGATACAGGAAATAATAATTTAATACTTAATTTATATATATTTGCTAATGTTTTTGAATATAATAGAGATTTAAAAATATGTATATACGATGATAAGATAAATACAACAAAAATTGATGAATTAAATAATCGCAAGAGAGAATTACTAAATTTACATGAAAAGTTAAATATACAATTACAATTAATACATGAAAATTTAGAAAATAAAACTATGAATACTGAAGATTTAAGGGATGATGAAACTATGAATACTAAAAATTTAAGGGATGATGAAACTATAAATATTGAAGATATAATACTAGATGATGAAACTATGAATATTGAAGATATAATACAAGCAGATAAAGATAACTAATAACTAAAAATATAAACTTATAAACTTATAAATTTATCACAAAATAAAGTTATTAATATTTAAAATTTAAATTTTATTTATTTGTAATGAATAAAATAAATAAAATTTATTATATTAATTTAGATACACGTCCAGATCGATATGAACATTTTTTAAAAGAATGTTATAATCATCATATTCCATATAATATTGTTTCTAGATATGCAGCAATAAATGGTAATACATATAATTTTTCGTTAGATGATTATGAAATGTTTAAAAAAGTTGATTATATTGGACAAAATTATATGAAAAAAATAATGGGTAATCAATTAAGTCATTATAATATTTTAAAAGAAATGATAAAAAAAAATTACAATTATATTATAATTTTACAAGATGATGTAATATTTAGAAAAAATTTTATTAATTATTTAGATAAATTAATGAATAATATTCCAGATAATGCTGAAATTATAAATATAGGTTTTCACGAATTTGCATCATTTAGTGTTTTTGTTCCATGGGATTTTAATAAAGAAAATATAATGATCAAAGAAAAAATAAATAATGATGTATGTATTTTAAATGAAACCGTAAATCCATGTTCTTTAGCTTATATAGTAACAAAACAAGGTGCTAATAATTTAATTGAATATTTTGAAGAAACTGGTTTTTTAAGAGCAACTGATATGAATTATAATGTATATTTAAATAATAAAAATATATTTTATGGTTCTAATACAGTTTTATGTACTGGTAATCCAACATTAGGATCCGATATTTTTACTAATTAAAAAAAATCAATAACTAATTAAAAATCAATATCTAATTAAAAATCAATATCTAATTAAAAATCAATATCTAATTAAATATCAATTTCATTATTATTAGTATATTTAATACTATCTAAAATTTTAATTATTAAATTATAATCTATTTTATCTTTTAGATTATCAACTATTTCACCTTCTAATGGTTCACGACCATTTAACTCATAAAATTGTTTTTTAAAATCAAAAATATATGTTTTATTTTTTTTTAATTCATTTTGTTTTTGTAATTCAATATAATGTATTTTATTATCTTGTTTGTACCATTGATGTCTATAATTATTGGTAGATATAAGTTCATCACATATTTCTGGTTTTTTTAATTTTTCAAATTCTTCATTTTTAATATCATCATTAAAAGTAAAAGTTTTTTTAAATTCTAATATTATATGTTCTTTAATAATTGGGCTAGTTTCAATTAATCTATCAAATTCTTCTTTACATAATTTTAACATATGTTCAACTTTTACACGTTCTTCGGGACTTTTTGCTAATTCTATTTTTATATTTCTATAAAATTTATCCCACGCAATCGCACTTACTCTATGTGCTTCATTATATTCACTAACTTTTAAAAATTGTTGAATAGTAGTTAATATACCAGCAAATATATTAATACCGCCAATAATCATTGTTCCATAATTAATAATTGTTGGACTATATTTTGCTAATGCAAAATTAGCTGTACCAGTTAATGTTGACATTATAATAACTGGAATAGTAAAAAGTGCATTCATTCTAGAGTATACTAAATTAGATTTACTATGTAACCATCTATAACACATGGCTTTATCTGCCCATTCAACAAGAATATTTTCATGTTCTTCAGACCAATGAATATCATTATTAATATTTATAGTATTATCATTAATCATTAATATATAATTATATTTAGATAATTTCTAAAATAAATTATTATATGGATATTAGAATAGAAAGTATACAATTAGAATTTAATAAAATAATTAATACTACTCATGAAATAAAAACTATTTTTGATAATTTAGAAATTAAAATTATTAAATTAAAAGAAATTTATCAAAATTTAATAAAAAATAATAACGATTCTAAATTTATGTTTGGATTAGATTCATTCAGATTTCAAGGGAAATTAATTGATTTAGAATTAGAAGAAATGAAAAAATATAATATATTAATAAATAATAGACTTTATTGTGAATATTATAAATTATATAAAATTATGAAAATTGATATACAAAATAAATTTACAGATAAAAAAATATTAGAATTAACACATAAAAATTATCCAGTTTATAAAGATTTAGAAATTTATAAAGTTTATGAATTTGAAATTATATTAGAAATTCATGATAATTTAATAGAAATACTATTATCAATAAGTCATTATTTAAAAAATAAAGATTTAGAAATACATAAATATGAAGATTCTAATAATATTGGATTTAATATAAATAATTTTATCAATACAATAAAGTATGAATCTGCAATGATTAAAGAACAAGCATTATTATATTTAAATTATTTAGAATATTTCAATAATATATATTTAAAATATTTTAATAGATTTATAACTAAAATTAAAATATTTTATAGTCAAATTAATAATGATATAAAATTAGAAGATAAAAATTTAAAAAAAAATATGTTAAACAATTTAGAAAGTGATAATATAGATTTAGATATTATTAATGATATTAAAAATACATTAAGTGAAGATAAAGATAGTAGAAATGTATTATCATTAAATAATTTAGATAGTGATAATAATTTAATGTCATATTCTAATAATGATAATATAGAAAATACTTTTAATAATAAAAAAATAATTAATAAAAATGTATTAACTAAAACTGTATTAAATAAAACTAATATAATAAATGCACCTATATTTAATAATAATGACAATATATTTAATAATAATGACAATATAATAAATGAAACTATATTTACTAATAATATAATAATTGAATCTGAATTTAATAATACTAATATAATAAATGAAAATTTATTAGATAATGATAATATCATAAATGAAACTATAATTAATAATGATAGTAATTTATTAGATAACTTTAATAATGATAATATTATAAATGAAACTATATTTAATAATGAAACTATAGTTAATAATGATAATATAATAATTGAATCATTATTAAATAATGAAAATAATTTATTAGATATAATTAATAATGATAATGATAATATTATAAATGAAACTATATTTAATAATAATACTATAATAATTGAATCAGTATTAAATAATGAAAATAATTTATTAGATATATTTAATAATGATAATATTATAAATGAAACTATATTTAATAATAATACTATAATAATTGAATCAGTATTAAATAATGAAAATAATTTATTAGATATATTTAATAATGATAATGATAATATTATAAATGAAACTATAATTAATAATGATAATAATTTATTAGATATAGATATATTTAATAATGATAATATTGTAAATGAAACTATATTTAATGAAGATTATAATATTATAGATTCAGTAAATATTATAGATTCACCAAATATTATAGATTCACCAAATATTATAGATTCAGTAAATATTATAGATTCATTAAATATTATAGATTTACCAAATATTATAGATTCAGTAAATATTATAGATTCAGTAAATATTATAGATTTACCAAATATTATAGATTCACCAAATATTATAGATTCAGTAAATATTATAGATTCATTAAATATTATAGATTTACCAAATATTATAGATTCAGTAAATATTATAGATTCAGTAAATATTATAGATTTACCAAATATTATAGATTCAGTAAATATTATAGATTCACCAAATATTATAAGTGATTTATAATTGTGATATATTTTTAATTCTAACCATACATTGTTTATCACAATACCATTTATTAAGTCCTATAATTTCTATTAAAAAATGTAATATAAAACCAGTTATAAATAAAGAAATATAAATTCTAGTATTATTTTTATTTTTATCTTCTTTTTTTTCAGTTATTTTAATAAAAATAAGACCTAATATAAATGTTATAATACCAATTACACATGCTTCCATAATAGTTTGACTATTTACTAAACATTTTAAATTTTCTATATCCATTATAATTATATCTAGATATTTTTATATAATGAATTCAAATAATTATGAAAAATCTATTGTTAAAATTACAGTACAACAATTAGATATTGATCTTAATCATCCATTAAATTTATTTAGTAAAAATGAATCAACTGGTACTGGATTTTATATTGATTCTAAATTAATATTGACATGTCATCATGTTGTAGAAAATGCACTTGATATAATTGTGGATGTTTATAAAAATGAATTAGATAAAATCAAAATTAAAGCAAAAATTAAATATATTTTTCCAGATGATGATTTAGCAATTATTGAACTTGCAGAGCCAAATAATAATTATATTAAATTAGATTTTGATATGATTACAAAAAATGATAATATAGAAGTAAATACTATTGGATATCCATTAGATACTAATAATATTAAAATTAATAGAGGAATTATTTCTGGTTATCAAGATTCTATGATTCAAACAGATTCAACATTAAATCCTGGTAATTCTGGCGGACCATTAATTATAAATAATAAAGTAATTGGTATTAATCAATCAAAATATGTAGAAGCCTCAAATACTGGTTTTGCAATTCCTATTTTTAGATTTTTAATTCTTTGGTTATTAAAACCAGAAAAATTAAAATTTATTAATAAAAAACCAAAATTATTATTTGATTATCAACAAATAAAACAAGGATATGCTAAATTTAATTTACCTAATGATATTAATTATGGTGTTATTATTACAAAAATTTCTGAATTATCAATATTAAATAAATATAATATAAGAGTTAATGATTTATTATTAAAAGTTAATAATAATAAAATAAATAATTATGGTGATATAAAATTTAATTTTTATCCAGAAAAAATTAATTTACATGAAATAAATTTATGGTTTACTGAAGATGATGAATTAGAATTAACATATTATTCAAATAATACTAAAACAATTAACAGTGAAAAAATTATATTAAAATATATTAATACTCAATTGATTGATTATTATTATGATTCAAATGAACAACCATATTATTATAATAATCAAGGTTTATTATTTTCTATCTTTACTAATTATCATTTAGAAAATTTTGGACATTTAAATTTAAAATTAAATCAAAAAGTTAAATTATTATCACGTTTTGGTAATTGTAATTATAAATTTACTGTTTATTTAGCCGATATTGATTATAAAATTTTAAATTTTACTGAATATCCTATTGGTGAAATCATTACTGAAATAGATGATGTAATAATAGATGATTTATATACATTTACAAATATAATGAAAAATAATATTAAAAAATTTAAAACTATTGATAATCAAACTTTTTTCATATAAAAAAATTGATTTAATTATATTTAAATAATATTTATATTAATATAATATAATGTCTAAAAGAATATTAAAAAAGCTAAATGATACTGAAGATGAAGAAATAGAAGAAACAGTAGAAGAAAAAGATGATCCATATATAATAGAAGATGATGATGATGATGATGATGATGAAGATGAATTATATAGTGATGATGAAGAAAATGACAATGATAATATAGAATGTGCGATAGAAAAAGCTATTGAAGATAATTATTTAGATGATATAGATGATATAGATAAAGAGATTAAAGAAGAAATTATATTAGGAAAAGATAGAATATCGGCTAATAGATTAACAAAATATGAAATGGTACGAATTATAGGTGAACGAATTAAACAATTAAATATGGGTGCGAAACCATTAATTAAAAATTATGAATCATTAAATTATGAACAAATAGCTATAGAAGAATTAAAATTAAATATGATTCCTTATAAAATAAAAAGACCTTTACCAAATGGCAAATTTGAAATATGGACTTTAGATGAATTAAGTAAAGATCATTTATTATTAGAATTAGATGATTAAATATCTACTAATACATACCTATATTTAATTTATCTAGATCGCTTTCATTAGTAAATATTAATGTTAGATTATCATTATCATCATCATCATCGTCATCGTCATCATCGTCATCATCATCATCATCATCATCGTCGTCATCATCATCATCATCATCTTCGTCATCATCATCGTCATCATCATCGTCATCGTCATCATCATCGTCATCGTCATCATCGTCATCATCATTATCATCATCATCATCATTATCATCGTCGTCATCATCATCATCGTCATCATCATCATCATCGTCATCATCATCATCATCGTCATCGTCATCATCGTCATCGTCATCGTCATCATCATCATAATAATGTTTATTATCATTACTAATCATATTCATAATATTACTATTAGTACCAGCTAATTGATTTTTTAATTGATTATATTTATTTTTATATTTTAAATATTTATATTGAAAACTCATAATTATTAATTATATATAGAAAAAATTAAAAATTGAATAATTAATATATTTATATTAATATTATATTAATTATGTATAATAAAATAAATATATTTTCATCTTTAAAAAACATAGTACATAATAATCCAAAAACTATATTTCCTATTTTATCAAATAATATTGCATTTGGTGTTTATATATATAAACCAAATTTTTATGTATGTAGATTATGGCAAACTAAAACTATATTTAATAAACCATTAACAATTCAATACAATAGTAATAATTTTATTGGCGCTTTTGATTATATAATAAATAATAATCACATATATATTAATTATATAGATAGTATTAGTAATTGTAATTATAAATTATTTAAATTTAATGATAATACTTTAACTAATAATAATTATGTTCAAGATAATATATTACAAATAATTGAAAATGAAGCAAAACAAAATAATATTAACAAAATTTCAATGAATGTTCAATCAAATTTAATAAGATATTATACTGAATTTTATGATAAAGGATTTGAATTAACTAATACATATTTAAAAGATACTAATATGTATATTACAATAGAGAAAAAAATTGTTATATAAATATATAAAATCTATAATTGTATATATTAATGTATTTCTGTCCTAAATGTGATTATTTATTTGATATTACAAAATCATCAAATCAAGAAGTAAAAGATAATCGAACTGTAATTAAAAGAATAGTAGATATGTTTAAAAAATTAGAAAGTAATGAAGATTTTACTAATTATAGAGCAGAATTTAGCTATGAAGATTTAGTTAAAAATAATAAATTTAAAAAATTATCAGATTTAGAAAAATCAAATATAAATAAATTATTTGAAGATATAACATTAACTAATGCTGAATTTAAATGTAATAATTGTAATTATATTGAAAATATAAATAAAACTATAATTTTATATAAATATGAAACAAAACATACTCAAATAAATATTAAATCGTTAGAAGAAAATGAATTAATGTGCAGTAATTCAACTTTACCTAGAACACATGATTATATATGTAAAAATATTTTATGTGATACTAATACAAAAAATATTAAAGATAAAGAAGCAGTATTTTATAGAGATAATAATACATTTAAAATTAATTATATTTGTGGTATTTGTTTTTATAGTTGGTAATATAAATAATATTACTTTTTTTTATTATAGTTACTTTTTTTTATTATAATCAATAATATTTATCTAAATTATTTATTATAATTATATCATTTTACTACTATATATATATAATACTATGATACTATAATTTATACTATGATGGAACCCGTCATAATTCAATAAAGTACCTATATATATATAAAAATATTGAAAAATATATATAAAAAATCATATATATTATAATTAATGTCTGAAAATACAAAAAATATGAATCAACATAAAATTAATCAATATCTATCAAAAGTTGAAAAGTTCTTATCAGAACATCGTGTAGGTTCTGGTGCTAAATTTACACATGTATCGATGGGTAGTAGTTTTATTGGTAAATTTTTATTAGATAAAGAAAATTGTAAAAAATTTAACAAGTTATATTCAAATGCTATAAATTATGGTGTTGAATTTAGTATTGCTGAAAAAACAAAAGATTTTGCACCATTATTAATTGATATTGATCTTAAAATCCCATGTGATGATTATAGTGAAGGAGCACGATTATATAGTAATAGTATGATTATTTCCATTATTAGTAATTATAGAGATGTAATTAAAGAATATTTAGATGTTACAAATGATGAGTTAGAAGCAAGTGTATTTGAAAAACCAAATCCTACAAAAAAAGGTACTGTAATAAAAGATGGTTTTCATATTATTTTTAGTAATATTTGTACAAATTCTAAAGTTAGACATTTAATTAGAAATAAAGTAATTAAAAAACTATCTAATGATGATATGTTTAGTTGTTATACAGAACCAATTAAAGATATTATAGATAAATCTGTTGTTAGTAGTAATCCATGGCTAATGTATGGTTCTAAAAAACCAGATGGATATTTATATGAACTAACAAAATTAATTAATATTGATAATAATGAATTAAATATTGATAATTTATTATTAGATAAATATGAAATTATTCAAAAATATTCATTACAGGATGAATTTTGGTGTGATGATAATGCTACCGCATTATTACCACATTTAGAATATGATAATATTGATATGGAATATGCTAAAATTGGTGAAAAACAATCAACTAATAATAATGTATTAAATGAAATTACTATTTCAGAAAGTAAAGAAGAAGATATTAGACGTGCAACTTATTTAGTATCATTATTATCAGTAGATAGATGCGATACTTTTGAATCTTGGATTAGAATTGGTTGGGCACTACATAATATTGATAATTCAATGTTAAATGTTTGGATTAATTTTTCAAAAAAATCACCTAAATTCAAAGATGGAGATTGTGAAGATAGATGGCAAAAAATGCGTAATGAAGGTTTAACAATACGTTCATTAATGTTATGGGCAGAAGAAGATAATTATACATTATATAAACAATTTATTGAATCAGAATTTAATCTTTTACTTAATAAAAGTTTAGATGGTTCTACATATAATGTAGCAAAAGCAATGCATAGTAAATATATTAGTAGATTTATTTGTGCATCAATAAAATCACATGCTTGGTATGAATTTAAAAATCATAAATGGTTTAAAATTCCAGAAGGTTATTCCTTACGAAGAGAAATATCAGAAAAATTTGTTGATGAATATAGTAAATTAGTTGCTAAATATAGTTTACAAGCTATACAGTCTGAAGGATATGAAAAAGAAGAAGCACAATCAAAAGCATCAAGAACACAAAAAATAGTTGAAAAATTAAAAGATATTAGTTTTAAAGACAAACTAATGAAAGAATGTGAAATATTATTTTTTGATCCTGAATTTGAAAATAAATTAGATGAAAATTATGATTTAATTGGATATGCAAATGGTGTATATGATTTAGCAAATGAAGAATTTAGAGATGGAAAACCAGATGATTATATTTTTAAGTCAACTAATGTTGATTATTATCCTTTTAATACAAAAAATCCATACAGTGGTAAAATGTTAAAATTTTTTGAAGAAATATTACCAAATAAAAATGTTAGAGATTATTTATTATTATCATTATCTACATGTGTATCTGGTCATAATAAAGAAGAAAAATTAATTATTGCATCTGGTTCGGGATCTAATGGTAAAAGTTTATTATTTAGTTTGGTCCAACATGCATTAGGTGATTATTATATATCTTGTCCTATTACTATTATTACTAGAAAACGAAACTCATCTAATCAAGCATCACCCGAATTATTACGAATTAAAGGTGCACGTTGTGGATGTTTTCAAGAAACCGATAACAATGATGAATTAAATGTAGGTATAATGAAAGAAATAACGGGAAATGATAGTATAATGGTTCGTGGTTTATATTCAGAACCAATTGAATTTAAACCACAAGTTAAATTCTTTTTAGCATGTAATGAAACACCACAAATTAAAAAAATAGATGGTGGGACATTAAGACGTATATTAAATGTATTATTTGGTTCTAAATTTGTAGAATCACCACAAAAACCAAATGAATTTTTAATTGATAATATGTTAAAACAAAAGATTAAAGATTGGGGATCAATATTTTCAAGTTATTTAGTACATTTATATGTTACTGAATATAAAAAATTAACTACATTAAAAGTACCAGAAGAAGTTAAAATGTCAACTAATATGTATATAATGGAAAATGATCACTTTACAGAATTTTTTATTAATAAATTAGAAATAACAGAAAATAAAAAAGATACTATAACAGTTAAAACAATGTATGAAGAATTTAAATTATGGTTTAAAGGATCTCATGAAGGTACAAATGTTCCAAAACAAACTGAATTAAATAAATTTTTATATGAAAAAATAGGAGAACCAAAAGCATCTAAATGGCGTGGATATAAAATTATTGATACAGAAGAAAAAGAAATTGATGATAGTTTGGATATATAATAATAGTTTATTTATAATATAAAAAATTGAAATTTTAAAATTATATATATTACAATAAAAATAAAATTTATGGACACTACAACACCAAAATATACTTTATCCCGATCTGTTTTAGAAAAATATTGCAGTAAATATGAATCCTCGCCAACACATAATTATTATGGAGTATCCGAATATTATAATGGTCAACGAGTCGAATACTCCAATAGTACTCCAATAAATAACCCTAATTTAATATATAGACCAGCAAATCCATTTTCAATAAATAGTTCAAGAAGTATTTGATACTAACTTTTTTTATAAATAAAATAGAATCATATTTTATTTAAAAATAGAATCATATTTTATTTAAAAATAGAATCATATTGTATTTTATTTAAAAATAGAATCATATTTTATTTAAAAATAGAATCATATTGTATTTTATTTAAAAATAGAATCATATTTTATTTAAAAATAGAATCATATTGTATTTTATTTAAAAATAGAATCATATTGTATTTTATTTAAAAATAGAATCATATTGTACAATATCAATATTTAATTCTTTTGCTTTTTTTACTTTATTAGTATCATCTGTATTTTTAACAATTAAAATATTTGTATTTTTTGTAATATTATTTGATATAATTGCACCAGATGTTTCCAACATTTCTTTTAAATCTTTATCCCGAAATCCAGAAAATACTATAGTTTTACCAGACCATTTAGTTTTTTTAATTTTAGTTTGTTTAAAAGTTATATATTCTTTAATTAAATTATAAAATTTTTTAAATTTATTAAAATTTGATGCAAATAATTTACTTGTTTTTTCTTCCCATCCATTTAATTTTATTAATTTATTTATTAGTTCATCAGTAGTCCAATTTTCATTTAATAAATTTTGATATCTTTTTAATATTACTTTTATTTTTTCTTCTCCAATACCATGTCCTAAAATATTTGATGCCGCCATTAATTTACTTAGAGTTAAATTTGATAATGATTTTTTTATTGATTCTATTAAATTTTTAGCAGTTTTTTCTTTGAAAGTACTAGTATTTATTAATTCTTCTTTTGTTGCTTTTATAATTTTAATTATTGTATTAAAATTATTTTTAACTAATTTTTCAATATTTTTCTCACCCATTCCTTTTGTTTCTATTGTTGAAAAGAAAAAATATAAATTTTTAATAATAATTTCATTAGATTCTAAATCATTACTAATAATATCAATTTTTGTTTTATTCCAGTGCCATTCACCTTTAGGTAAATCTACTTTATTAGATGGTTTTAAAATTTTTTGTATATATGGTATAACATCGCCGCTCCGAATTATTTCAATTTCTGCATTTTCTCCTAATTTATTATCAACAATATATTTTGCATTATGACCAGTTACTCTTGAAATTTCAACACCTCCAATAAATACTGGTTCTAAAATTACTGTAGGTTTTATATATCCATCTTTTGATATATTCCATTCAATACTTTTTACTGTTGTTATTGCTTTTTGATCATCAAGAATATCTTTATATGCAAATGCATAATCCGGATTATCTTTTGTATTTCGTTTATGTATTTGATTATTCATTACAATTATACCATCAATAAAATATAAAGATTCAATACGTCTTTCTTTTAAATATTTTGATAAAATAGTAAAATCAATTTTATCAAATTCTTTATATGTTACACTATTAAAATTTAATTTAGTAATTAATTTTAATTGTTCATGAATTGATAAATTAATATCAATAACTTCATATAGTATTAAACTAGTATCATTAGCTAATGTTGATTTAATATTTTTACTATTAACTAATCCAGAAACAGCATTACGTGCATTTTTCATTTTTGTTGACCAATTATTATTAAATGTTTCTTTATTAATAATTAATTCACCACGAAAAGCTAATTTATTATTAATTTGAAATTCTTTTGTTTTACTTATTATATCCCAATTAGGTAATTTTAAATATTTAATTAAATTACTAATATCAGTACCATGACTAGCTGTTCCACGTGTATATAAATTTATAATTTTATTTTCTCTATATATTAATAATGCAGATACCCCATCTAATTTATCTGATATAAAATATGGTCCATGATATTTAGTAATCCATTTTTCTAGTTCTTTATCATATCCGGGTTTAAATTTATTCATAGAACCTAACCAAAAATCTAATTGTACTTTATTTTTTGGTTTAGCACCAATATTTTTTAATACTTTAGATTTAGGTGATTTTTCTTTTAATACATCAACTAATAAATCATAAACTTCATCTGATAAAATAGGTTTAGATGTATTAAAAAATTTATCTGCTGCTAATAATATTATTTGTTCTAATTCTTGTATAGTTAAATTAGATACAGATTCATAAATATTAGAATTATTTAATTTATTTTTAATTATATCCATAAATATATTATTAATTACAGAATAATATTTTAATTCAATTTTTAATATAATTTTTATCTAATATTTTAGTATATGATAAAAACTATAATATTTGTAATAATAATATTAATTATACTAAATAATATTTTTCCTAATAATAATACTAAACTTAAAGAACATTATGATAATTATATAACTTATAGTGATAATATTAAAATCAAAAGGGATAGGCCTTTTTATGGTGCTGATCAATTTATTACAAAAAATTTAGATTATAATCCAGATAGTATTTTTAAATTTAATAATGATCCTTTAATTGTAAAAAATACAAATTTAGAATTAACAGATAATATAAGTAAAAAATATAATTCTAAAATTATTTTACCAAAAGAAAATATTGATATTGAAGATAAAGTATATAATAATACTTTTATTAAAACTAATTTACCATCACAACAAGATAGTACATGGGATTTTCAATCAACATTATATCAACCAAGTAATACATATGATAATGAAATTACAGTTAAAATAGATCAAAATAATAACCAACGTATAAAAGATGTATTTAATTCATTATTAATAGATTATAAAGTTGAATCAAAAGATCAAGTATTAGAAGTTAATAATATTGATTTAACAAATAATAAAGTCAATGAAAATTATGAAGCATATAATAACGATCCTTTATTATCATCAGTATCAGTATTTTAAATAATTTATATAAAAAAATATTTTTATATAAATTATAATGTATAATATAATATTTTATATAGTTTCTTATGATATTTGGTTTTATATATCACATTTAATATTACATACTGAGTATTTTTATAAAACAATTCATAAATATCATCATGCTAGTAATTATAAAACAATGAATTATAAAGATACATATATTGCACATTATTTAGAAACTCCTTTACAAAGTTTAGGACTTTTAGTTCCAATATTATTTATTAAATTTGATATTTTTGCTTTATTTTATTCATTAATATTTTTAAATATTAGAGGTGCATTGCGTCATGATGTTAAATATATATGGTTAATTGGTAATCATCATATATTACATCATCAATATTCACAATGTAATTTTGGTGAGTATTGGTTAGATAAATTATTTGGTACACTAAAAAAAAATAATTGAAACACTTAAAAAAAATTAATTAGAACAATTAAAAAATTATTTATTAAATATATATTTAATTTGACAACAATTATAACCGTCGTCTAGATAACCATCTGGACATTTAGATAAACATATATGAGGATTACCAGTATCATGTTCATTTTGTTGACAATCATTAACACAAAATCCATCAGAATATTTTTCAGATGGTAAACAAATTCGTCTATATACATCAGAACTATAATCTTTACAATATTCACCTATTTGTATTTCATTATTAGTACATAACGGAGCTTTACTAAATTTTTGTTTAATTATATGTTTTGGTATACATTTATAATCTTGTACAATATTAGCCATTTCTACAGTGTTAGAATTAATATTGTTAGAATTAATATTGTTAGAATTAATATTGTTAGAATTAATATTAATAAAATGTTCATTTGTATTAGAAGAACTAAATGGTCTATGAATATTACATGAACTATTCATATTATAATGAACAAAAATAGCTATTATAATTAATGCTATTATAACCATAATACTATAATTTTCATCCAAGTTTTTATTTAAATAATTAGACATTATGTATATATATATCTTTATATATTTTTTTATATAAAAAAATTGTTAAAAATAATTCTAAAGACAATATATATTAATATGTTAATGGGAAAAAAAATTAATTTTGGTTCTGGTGATGGTTATATTTTAAATGATTCCGACAAAGATATTAAACATAAAGTCATTGACTATTTGTATAATAGCTTACAATTATCTAATTATCGTTATATTATATTAGATACTATTCAAAAACTTAAAAATCTTCAAGAAAATGTACATTATGTATCACCTAATTATAAAGGTTTAAATTATTTTTTAATATTTTTAACAATAGCTACAAAACAAATTTGTGTAGTAATTGATAGAAAAAAATTATCATATCATAAAAATCACTTAGATTTTAAGAATATATCAATAATAAAAATTTTTATAAATACAACAGATAATATTTATTCTGGTAGTATTTTTTGTGGTAAATTAATTCAAAAAGAAAATAAATATTATTTTCTTATTCAAGACTGTTTTTATTTGATGGGAAAAAAATTAATTGATATGGAACTAGATCAAAAAATGATATATTTAAATGATATAATAAAAAATAATTTTTCAAATAAAAATATATGTGATAATTTTTATTTGAAATTAAATAAATTATATAAATATAATGAATTAACAAATTTAATAAAAAATATAATACCTAATTGTAATATTTTAAATAATGGATTATTATTTTTACCACCTTATTCAGGAATTTCAGTTTTATATATTGAAAAAAAAATAGAAAAAATAGAAATTGATTCTACACAAAATGAAAAAATTAGTAATACTACATTTGATATAATAACTAATTTTACGCAATATTTAGAACAACGTACATATTCATATGAAAAAAATAATAAGAAAAAACTTTTATGGATAATGAAAACAAATCTACCAGATGTATATTATTTATATGAAAATTTAAATGAAAATAAAATAGGTATTGCACATATACCAAATATTAAAATATCATTATTATGTGCTAAAGTAATAGGAAAACAACCAATACAATTTAATTGTATTTATAATAATACATTTAATAAATGGATTCCATTAGAACCATTATAATAGTGTATATTTTATATGATTTTATATTTTGTATAGTTTTATATTTTATATGGATCATTTATTTTTTTTATATACTTTTTATCATTATCAGATTGTTTATTATCAGATTGTTTATTATCAGATTGTTTATTATCAGATTGATTATTTTGTAAATATTTTAATATATTATTTATATTATCATTTATTTGATTAGTATTATTTATTTGATTAGTATTTATTGGTATATTATTAATGTCATTTACTAGATTAATATTTTCTTTATTATTATTATTTTTATTAATATTATCATTAATTTTTTGTATATTTTTTATAAATGCTAATTTTATTTCATTTGGATCTATAGATATAAATTGAGTTGCAAAATATGTTATAAAACTAAATTCTGTAAATGCAACAAAACATAAAATAATTAAATTATAAATAATTATATTTTTAATATTTATTTTATTATCTAATTTATAATGTATAAATCCTATTATACATAATACAAAAAATAAATATAAACAATTTGATAAAAGTGCATCATATAACACTTTATAATTATTTGTTTTTATTATTTTATCTTGTTTAGATAAATCACCTATATTATAATTTTTAATTTGTAATTTAAAAATATTATTTGCTTCATTACCTAATGTTGATATATTACTTTTAATGTCATGTGCTAAAAAATCCATTTGATATTTTATTACTTTTTCTTCTACATGTGACACATAAGTAAAAAAAAATACACAAATAAACATTGAAATAAATAAAGTATTAATTAATATTTTTACTATCATTTCATAATTATTAGGATACATTATAATAGGATATATTATAATATACTATATATAAAATTTTAATTAATTTAAATTTTTTTTATATCTATTAATATAATATGTCAAGTACAAATAATGAATTAATACAAGGAAAATATTTTTTAAATATTGCAATTCATGTAACTATATTATTTACTATATTAGGTAATTTATTTATTTTATATATCAGTAAACTTTCTAGTGAATCATTAAATAATCATTTAATATCTACAGTAGATGCATCTTTTAAAGATACTAGTAAGACTATAGAAAATTATATTAAATCAAATAATTTAAATAATAATAATGTTAGTAATTACATTAATAATATTGATTATAATTATTATAAAAAACTTTATGCTACTCAAGATACAACACGTCAATTAGTAAATCAACAAGTAGTTAATAAAATTATTCATGTTAATATTTTATTAATAATTATAACAATATTATTTAGTATTACATTATTAATAACAAAAAATATCAATTATGAAGATATAAAAGATTTATTATTTGAAAATGTTATTTCGTTCACAATTATAGGTATTATTGAATATTTATTTTTTACAAATATTGCACTTTATTATGTACCAACACCACCATCACATATTTTAAAAAATTTATTTACTAATTTACAAAATTAAAAAAATATATAATTACTGTTATATTATCTTGTGATCCTTTATTATAAGCTAAATTTGCCAATGCTTTAGCATAGTTTGAATTATAATTTTTAAATTGTAAATCTCTAATATATTCAACCGCTTCTTGATTAGTAACAGTATCATATAAACCATCACAGCCTATAATTAAAAATTTATCTTTATTATTTAAATTATATTTATTTATTTTTGGTAAATGAGTAACATAGGGACAACAGTCTAAATCACCAAAAGCACGACTTAACGATAATGATTTTATTCTATATTCATAACCATCAAATGATATTTTACCACCTAATTTTTCAATACGTTGTTTTTCTTCTAATAAATTTGGTTTATGATCAATAGTTAATTGTACTGCTTCACCATTTTTATTACATAATATAGCTCTAGAATCACCAACATTAATTGTCCATAAAATATGTTTATTTTTTTTATCTAATGTATGTATCACAACACATGCAGTTGAACCACAATATTCAACAACTCTAGGATGATTTGTTTTTAAATTATCTTGTAGTGAATCATATACTTTATTTATATATTTTGATAATGTATTATTATTTAAATAAATATTTTTTTCAAATTTATTAATAAAAAAATCAGGTAAATTTTTACTTAAATATTTAGAAACACGACTACCCCCATGACCATCAAAAACACCAAATAAATTTATATTGTTATATTTTTCATTAGAACCATCTAAATTTGTAATACTTACATGTGTATCTTCATTAGTTTCACGTCTACCTTGTAAATTATAAGTATGAATTATCATTATATATATTGTACCAGATAAATTTTATTTTAATTATAAAATATTAAAATCTTAATTTATTATATGAATCAAAATAATATTGTATTAGGACAACAAATGCCTATAATGTTTAATCCAATATCACAAGAATCACCAATTATTGATTATTATAAATATTTAAAAAATCAAGAATTAAATAATACTGAAATAGATGAAAATACTTATGAATTTAATAATAAATTAGGAAATGTATTAGATGATCTTAATACTAAAATTAAAAAAAAAAAATCTAAAAACAAATGTGATATAAATCTTAATAGTATTTATACTAAAATAAATGAACTTAGTATTAAATTGAATAATTTTAATACTTATATTATTAATACAATGGATAATATGTAATAAATATATATATAAATAAAAAATTAAAGAAACATATTATATTGAAAAATTAAAAGAAACATATTATATTGAAAAATTAAAAGAAACAAATTATATTGAAAAATTAAAAGAAACATATTATATTGAAAAATTAAAAGAAACATATTATATTGAAAAATTAAAAGAAACAAATTATATTGAAAAATTCAAAAAAAAGAAATTAAAAAATTAATAAAATATAACATATTATATATGTGTTGGAATGCTGATGTATCATTAAATACATTTTTATTTAGTAGTTTTATATTAGCACTTGTTATATATAATAATTATTTTACTCAATATAAAATACAAGAATTAAATAATATATGGATTTATTTATTTTTAGCTTCTTTTATATTTATGCAATTAATTGAATTTTTTATTTGGAAAAATATTAATAATAAATTTTACAATAATTTATTTTCTATTTGTGCTACAATCTTACTAATTATACAACCAATAATAAGTATTATGATTTTATCAAATATAAAAATACGTAATTTATTATTATTATTATATTTATTACTTGTAATTCCATATTCTATTGATAAATTTTTAAATAAAAATATTCACTCAGTAATAAGTGAAAGTGGTCATTTAAGATGGAAATTTTTTGATACAGCACCAATTATTTGGTTTTGTTGGTTATTTTTCTTTTTATTTAGTTTTATTTATGAAAAAAAATATATTGGAATTATCTTTGGATTAATTACGTTATTTATTACTTTTATAAATTATAAAAATGATCATACCATGTGGAGCATGTGGTGTTGGAGTATAAATTCAATAATGATTTATTATGCATTTTACTTATTATTAATTTTACCATTTATAGAAAAAATGAATATTTGTTAATTTCTATTAAATAATTTCAATATATTTTATAAATTATTTAATATAGTATGCCTAAGACTTAGTGTAAGCAATGTATTAATTATAAAACTTAATATTTGAATAAATATATAATTATTTAGTGATGTTTCTATTTGTGGTATTTCAAGTTCTTTAATATATAAATCATATAAATAATGGTAATTATTTATATAATCATACAAATATAATTTATCATATGTTTCTAGAGTACATTCTAAATTTATATTAGTACTACATTCTTCTATTCTTCTATCAAATTTAAAAGTTTTAATTCCAAAAAATGCATTTTTATAAAATACTATTGAATCAAATTGAATATTTAATATCATAGTACTTGAATTAAAATTAAATTTTCCGTTTTTTTTTCTTACTTCATTAAATATATAATTATTTTGTTTAGTTCTAAAACATATATGTCCTTCATTATCTATTAATAGTCGTGTATTACCTTCTTTATAATAAGGATTATTAGTAGTTCTTAATAACCAATTACCTGTATAATATTTAAAATTAGATGTAATAAATGAAGACATTAAAAGTACTCTCATATATCATTTTAATATTTTTTTAATCTTTTAATCTTTCAATTTTTTTTAAATTTAATACTTTAAAATAATTTAATGCTTATAAATAAATAATTTTTCTTCTATAATTATAATAATGAATAATAATATAAAAGATTTTTTTAATAAAGCATTAAATTATTATGATAATCAACAATCAGAATTTCATATATATATTAATAAATCACGATATGATATTATAGAAACTAATCATACTATAACAATATTACCAAATAATAATATTAAACCAATTATTAAATATAATTATGAAATATTAGGAATTTTAGATAATCAAACACATGTGTGGATTTGGTCATGGTTAGTACCAGATTTTGATAATAATATAGTTAAATTATCAAAAGAATTATTTTTTTATGGTTTAAAATTAGAACCTAGTAGTAATACTGATATACATAGTTATTTAAAAATACAATTATTAAATTCACGTATATTAATTCAAAATGATATTGAATTAGATATACATTTATCTTTAATTTCATATTTAATTAAAGATAAAATATTATTTATGTTACCTGTAGTACTAAATAAAGAAAAAGAAAATAATCAAACTATTTATTATTTGATTAAATAATATCTAGTATTTTATAATTAAAATGTATTATTTAAAAGATAAACCGGATATATGCCCCCCTAATAATATTTGTTTAAAAACTCAATATGTTATTATAATTTTAGTAATACTGTCTTTTGTATTTATATTATATATTTATATTAAAATAACTAATCAAAAAAAAAATAATCAACCAAATAATAATCAACAAAATAATAATCAACTAAATAATAATCAACTAAATAATAATCAACAAAATAATAATCAACAAAATACTAATCAACAAAATAATAATCAACAAAATAATAATCAACAAAATAATAATCAACAAAATAATAATCAACTAAATACATATTTAGAATATAGAGATAAAAGTATTTTATATGATCCATTAATAGGACCCGAAAGACGAGTACCATATGATCAATATCCCAATACAATTAAAAATTTTATTAATATTCCTACACGTGGTTATCCAGATAATTATCAATTATTAGGATTATTATATAGAGATAATGATGAAAAAATTGTACAATTATATGGACGTCCAACATATCCTGGATCTAATGAATACGAATATTATGCTACAACAGAACAAAATGGATTTACTAATAAAATTCCATTTCGTATTAAAGGAAATCGAGAAATTGAAGATCAACAACATATTGAAATACCAGTATTAAAAGGTCCTTTCAAAGTAAAATTATATAATTATGATACACCTAGATATTATCCTTAAATATTAACTTGTATTTGATAATTTATTAGAATTATTAATATTATTAATAATATTAATATATTTTTTTTTATATTTAATATATTTTTTAGTTACACATTGTAATTTATTTTGTAATTTTATAATTTCATTATCTATATCTTCATCTAAATTTAATTCTATATAACTAGTATTATTTTTAATAGTTAATTGTTTAGCTAAAATTCCTAAATTAATATTACATGATGTATATGAAAAATAATCTTTAATTTTTAAATTTATTCTATTTGTATCATCTAAAATTAATTTTGGATATTTAATACAATATTGAATAAATTTTGCATATATATTATCTTTAATATTTTGTTCTTTAATATTTATTAAATTAAACAATATTTTTCCTAAAATAATAAAATCATCTGATGAAATTGATATAGGTACCGTATATAAATCAATACATTTAATACCTAAAAATTTTAACCATTTATAAAAATCATTTTCTTTTCTTAAATATTTAAACATTTCAAATGGATTTATAATAATATTTTTTAATCTATGATCTATATTATTTGGAAATAATATTTTATTATATTTATCTTTATAAAATAAATACTTATTATTTTCCATTAATATTGATAAATATGATAAACGATTAGATAAATTAGACCATGATAATTTATTAATTACATCATTTAATAAATAATATACTTTTATTATATTTTTTATTTTAGATATTATTATTATATCATTGTTATTATTATCTTTAATTAATTTTTGTAATAATTGTAATGATGAACAATTATTATTTAAATTAGTAAAAAAAATTTTTAATATATTTTTATGTAATGAATCTTGAAAATATTTTATAGTTATTAAGTCATTAATATCATTATTATAAATTATTAAATAAAATATTTTTATTAAATTAAAATATAATAATTTTATTTTAGTTGGTATAATATTATTAATATCATTATTTAAATAATATTTATTATTTTCAATATTTATAATTTGTTTAATATTAAATAATGATAAAAATAAAATATCATCAAAATTACTATCTATCTCTAATTTATTATATTTAATAGGATAAATAAAATTATTACATAATATTTTTAGTAATATACAAATATTATTTATATTATCAGAATAATTTTTAACAATTTGTAAAAAAAAATCTTTAGAATAACTATTTGTTTTAATTATTTCTAATTCAGAGTTAATACTGATATAATATAAATTACTTATTAAAGGTTTTTCAATAAAATATAATAAAATTTTTTTATTTATATTATCATTAATTAATTGATATAAAATTTCTTTATTATTTAATAAAGAAATTATTAAATCATAACTAGATATAATTATATTTGGTGAATAATATAATATTTTATATTTATTATAATCAATATCTAATATATTATTACATATTATAATATTATTTATTATATCAGTAATAGTTACTAATAGAAATTTATTAGAATTAATTATTATAAAATAATTTTGATTTATTTTTATATTATTTAAATCAACTGATATTTTATTTATATTATTTAAATGTTCAATAAATGTATAATTATTACTTAAATTTATAGAAAATTTAAATAATTTAATAATATTATAAATATATATAATTTTTTTTGATATTATATGTTTTTTATAATAATCTTTTAATTTTTTTACTGATATATTTGAACAATAATATAAAATATATAATGCACTATTTAATAAAATATTTATTATATTCCATAAAATTATTATAAATTGATCTAAATTATTATTATTATCTTGATTTTTTACAAGAAAATTATATTCATTATTAATTAGTTTCCATATTGATTTGTCATATAATTTTAAATTATTTATTTTTAATATTTCTACATTAAAATTTTTTATTAAATAATTATTTAAAATATTAATAAAATCAATATTTACATTTTGATATTTTGATAAAAAACTTGTTTGAATAAAATGAATATTCCATACATATTTATCCTCAATAATATATAATTTTAATGGACAAAATAAATTTAAATAATTTATCCCATAATCATTACATAATATTATTTTTAATAAATGATTTGAATTAATATATTTATTATGATTACTTAGCTCATATATTTTATTTATATCATCAATTTCATAATTTTCATTGTTTTCATAATTTTCATTGTTTTCATAATTTTCTGTTGTTTTATTATTTTCGGTTGTTTTATTATTTTCTGTTGTTTTATTATTTTCGGTTGTTTTATTATTTTCTGTTGTTTTATTATTTTCAGTATCACATATTATTAATTTATCATTAATATTATAATTTATTTTAATATTATTTATATTATATTTTATTTTATTATTTAACATTAAATAAATAATATTATCTTGACGATATAATTTAAATAATTCATAAATTATTTTATTCTCTTCTATTATTGGAAGTTTAATAAGCATAATATTATAGATAAATAATGATTTCTTAAATATTGATTTCTTAAATATTGATTTATAAAATATTGATTTATAAAATAATATTATCTGGCAATCATAGTATATATAATTCTTTTATATTCAGCATAATTTTCTTTCCATAATTTTGATGCATCTACATTTGCTGGTGATTCAAAATTTGGTTCTGGTAACATTGATATTATACTCATCAATATTGTATTTACACTTTGTGATGGATTCCATCTTTCAGATATATTTTCATAGCCATACTCATCAATTCCTTCGTGTAAAATCGAAATACATACTTTACCATCATTATAAATATTAGGATGAAATAAATTATCTATAAATCTAAAATCTGGAGGTTTATTAGGATATTCTTTTGGAAATATTAATTCGCATTTAAATATACCACCTTCAAAAATGGTATCACTTGGTCCTAATAAAAGGACATTCCATTTTAAAAAGTTTGATGGGTCTATTTCAATACTATAATAATAATTTGGATCTTTTAGTTGTTCTTTATATTCTAATTGTAATCTTTTAATAGTAGTAATGTTCATATAGTATTATAAATTTACATATAAATTAAATAAAAATCAAATTTTTTTATAATGTATATAATATTATAAATAATCTGATGATGATGGTACAATATAATTAATATCATCATCAATTATAACATTTCTAATATATAGTCCAATTTTTTCATTATATGGTATTGGATCAGTAATATATAGTATTGTTCCTGATTCTTCAAATAATTTATAAAATTTTGTTGTATTATTTAATAATTTCTCTAAATTACATAAATTAAAATTAATAATAGGTCCAATACTTACTTTACAACACTGATATGTTGGTATCTGATTAACATTTGTTAATAAATTATCTAAATTGTTATCTAAATCATTATATTCTAAATTTAAATCATATTTATTATGATCCTTTTCAATATTTTTGTAAATATCTCCATTATTATTAATATCTGGAAAAGAATTTTTAATATTTGCATATGTATTATTACCATTAAAATAATTTTCATTAATAATACGTGTATCAACATCTGCAATATTTACATATTGTGTATCATTTTCATTTATTATATTTGTTTTTTTTAAATTAATATAATTTTTATTATTTTTATATCCATTAATTTCTTCATTTAAATTTTTATAATAAAATAGATTTACAAATGATTCTATAGTAGTATTTTTTAAATCTAATGGTATTACAATATAAACATTATTAATATCTTTAAAAGAATTTAAAATAATATGCAATTGTATTCCAACTGGTTTATTATTATATAAAAATCTACTTCTTTTCCATTCTAATTTTATTAAATTATAATTTAAACTATTTATTTCAACAGTATTAACTAATAAATCTGTTAAGGTATAACTAATAGATTTTTCATCATTAATAATATTATTAGAATTAGAACTTAAATTAGCATTTATATTTTTATAACATATAGGTAGTTTAGTAATTTCTAATAATTCATATTTATCATAAATTCTTCTGTGTATAAATAATGATGTTTTACTATCTAGAAAACTGTTATAATTATTCATATTTTCACATTCATAATTATATAATAAAAAAATTATTATTAATAATATAAATATTATTATAATTTTAATCATATATATAACTTATATATTTTTATTCAATAAATAAAAATATTGAAAATACTATCTATTAGAATAGTATAATAATTATATATGAATATTCCTATAGCTATTAATATAATAACAAAAAAAGAAATTATATTAAAAACATTAACCGGTACGAATTTAAATGATTGTTTAAATAAAATTATTATTGAATTAATCCCATATTTTGATATGAGTATTGATTATCCAATAGAATATGATGATTTTATTACTATATATTTTAATAGTTGTTTATATTGTGAAAATAATGTAGATGATATTTTTGATTATAAAATTTTTAATGATAACGAATGGATTACACCATGGAGTAAACAAGATATATATGATAAAATTTTAGAATTAATAAATGCTCGTGATATTCAAGACTTTATTACAAATCCAATTACATATAATGATGAATGTGATTAATTACGCTATTCTTTTATTTATTAAGCTATTCTTTTATTAATTTTTTTTGTAATTTTTTTAGTAATTTTTTTACCTTTATAAGTTCCACGTTCATTTGCTACATAATTTGAAATAACATCTAATTTTAAACTTTTTAATAATTTTGCTAAATCTTTCTCATTAATTTGTTTTTCAACTTCTGCATCATCATTTTTCTTTTCCTTAAGTACAAATTGATTTTTATTTTTTTCATCTTCTCTTACATATATTTTATAAAAATTATTATCACCTTCTTTTTTTAAATACATTATACTTAATCCTGTTTGACCATCAATTACTTGTTCTCTAACAGTATTTTTAATGCCTTTTTTTTTGAAAGAAAAAGATTGTTCATATCTATAATTTACTGTACTCATATATATAATATAATATAGAAAATAATATGAAAAATAATATAGAAAATAATATGAAAAATAATATAGAAAATAATATAATTTAAATATTTATTATCTTTATATTTAATTTTTATATTATATCTTAATATTTAAATTTTTTATATTATCTTTATCAATTATTATCTATTATCTATATATTAATAAATATGATAAAAGTACATAATTATCCCTATGAAAATACTTTTCTATTTTGTGGTTCAGTAGTTGCAAATATAATTATATTTTTAGTATTTTTATATTGTCAACAAAAATTAAAAAAATTTTATATGATTAATATATCTATTGATAATTTTTTACTTGGTATTAGTATTACTTTTGGTAGTATATTAACTGCTAGATATTTAAATACATTATTTCATAAAGAAACTATGAATATTTATAATTTTTTCTTATTAATTTTAATTATACAAATACTTAAAAGAATAATATTTTTAAAATTATATAATTTAACTAAATATAAAATATTTTATAATAATATAAAATATACTTATGTATTATTATTATTAGATATATTTAATATATTATTATCATTATTTTTTGGTGTTGTATTTATTAAAACGTATAAATATATTAAAAAATAAATTCTTTTAAACTTTTATTTCTAATTTTTTCTTCATCTGTTAATTTATTTTTATATTTTTTAAATATATCAATAATTGAATTAATTTCCATTTGGGGAAGTAATGGTATACCTTCATAATACTTTTTTTTATATAAGTAATCAATTTTAATATTTGTTGGATATAAATATCCTATTAAAAATGATGAATTAATAATTAATTTAGAAAAAATTTTAGGTAAAAGAAAATTAGATTGTGGAGGTAATATCATTAATAATTGTTCAAATGATGACATTGGTTTATTTATTTTAAATTTTATTTCATTAATATCAACATAATATTTTGAAATATCAGATAATAAAGGAGGATAATTATAAGGAAAATACCAATACCAATCAGGAATTTTATAAAAATAATATAATGTAACCCATTTAATTCCTATTAAATATTGTTTTACTAATTCTTTAATAAATTCTTCATCATTATCAGCGTCAAAATAGTGTTTATAATAATTATTTCTATAATTACTATCAACACCTAATCCAATTGGATCTTCTATTTTAAACATTAAATTATCTATACGAAATAATTCTTTTTCATAAGGATCATTTGACATACATTGTGGTTTATATTTATGACTATTTAAATTTTTTGTTAATATACTTTCTTCATCATCACCTAATTTTAATAAAAACATTTTTAAAAAATTATTATTAACATTTTTTTTATTTTTAGATAATAAATAATCTTTTATTTCTAAAAATACTAATATATATGTATTTATTAAATATTCAATACCATTTTTATTAATATCTAATGCTGGCAAATGTGGTAAAAAATCATTTCCTAAAAAATAACATAAAAATATAAAATCATTAATTATACGATCCTTATTATTTAGTGCCTTACTATTTGGTTCCTTATTAAATAATTCATATATACAATCACGCATTATTTTTAATGATACATAATTTAATTGATCCTTGGAAGCATTCTTATCTAATTCATTTGATTCTCTTAATAAATATATATTATCTTGACCAACTACTAACATTAAAAATATTAAATCCGCATCTAATCCATAAGTTAAATATGAATAATTAATTTTTTCTTTTTGATTATTTTTAATAAATTGTAAAATTTTATGTTCTCCTTCTCCATTTGTATTAGCACTTGAATATATAATTTTAATATTTTTTTTATTAAATTCTACTGATTTTGTATTACACCAGTCTAATATTTTATTATGTAATTTAAACATAAATTTAGTACCCGGACTAATTGCACTATTTGTCCAATAATATAATTTTCCTTTATTATGTTTATCTTTTATTTTATCAAAAAATTCATGATCATATACTGATTTATATCTACGTTGTCTTTGTTGTTTCATTTTACTACATGCAACTGGTCCATCAATAGCAATATAAATACCTTTTGTTGGATTAGCATAAGTAATAATTTTTTCAATATATTCAATAACAGCATTAATCATTTTATTTTGTAAACTTTTAAAATTTATTTTTTCTTTTATTTGTTCTTCAGCTAATATTTTAAAACATACCGGATGTATTAAACAATTAGTATCAATCATAAACCAATCTATTGATTCAATAGGTGTTGATTCTTTTTGAAATATAAAGTTGTATTTTTTAAACTTTTTCATTAAATAAGCAAAAAATTTTGGTACGCCCATAATAAATAAGTATATCAATTTAACTTTATATAATATTAATTTTTAATTTTATTCATTATTTTTTTATTTATTATTATTTTATTCATTATTTTTTTTATTTATTATTATTTTTTTATTTATTATTTTATTCATTATTTATATGAATAAAAAAAATATTAAATATATATGTATAACTAGTATTAGTAATAATATATTCATTATCAATTAATAAATATACATTTATTTTATAGTTATATAAATTGTAATTAGGGGTTGAATTATAAATTTTTTTTAATTCATCTTTTGCTTTTTCTAACGTTGTATAATATCCATAATTACCATCGATATTATTTATAATAAATAGTTCATTAGACATATATTATTACTAAAATAATATAATTTAACTTTATATAGTATAATTTTATTTTAAAGATTTAGATGAACTTTTTGGTGGTGGATAAACTATATTTAAAGCTTGTATAATTTGATGAATATATAGAGTATTTTTAATAGTAGTACTACTATTTGTGATAGATGTTAATAATTCTGATGGTAAGTTTAGTCCCCATTTTGTGTTTACTGCTTGTAAGGGAGCAAGTTTTGTTGGTAAATTTGCAGCTCTTTTAATAGCATCATCAAACTTAGTTTTTATTAATGTTACCAAGTCTTTAGGAATATTAACAATAGGATCTGGATAATATATATTTAATGCCTTTTTAAGTGTATTAATATCATTATTATTTACTGTATATGCACCAGACATAATAGTATCATAAGTTGTACCTGATATAT
>Ga0214923_10001367_pt1 | contig 34823 bp, 16 predicted proteins | sample LL1510_MetaG_FD_177993 | JGI IMG/M metagenome (GOLD analysis project Ga0214923, IMG submission 177993) | Freshwater microbial communities from Lake Lanier, Atlanta, Georgia, United States - LL-1510 | ecosystem: Environmental > Aquatic > Freshwater > Lake | place: USA: Georgia | collected...
GATATATTATAAGATATTTAAAATTATGTTATAGATTTATTAATGGAATAAAATATGTTTTATTCGTTTGAATTTTATATATAAGATATATAAATTTTTGAAATTAATAAGATTAAAAAAGGAAGATTTATTAAAAATGAATATTTATAATTATATATAATATCTGATTTAGGTAATATATTAATTAATATTTATAAATATAATGAATAAAATTTTATTATAAAATGTTTTAAACATTAAAGTTAATCTATGTTTTTTCAATATATTAAATTTTGTTTATAAAATAATAATTTTATTATTAATGATAATGATTAAATTTATTATAATAATAAAGAAATATTAATTAAAAATGAGAAATAATTATTTAATTTAATAAATTTTAATGTAGTCCCTAAAATTTTTAGAATGTCTTATTATATTTCTAATTTTTATAAAAATAAATAATAAAATAATTTATATTATTAATAAAAATAAAGAAATATTAATTAAAAATGAGAAATAATTATTTAATTTAATAAATTATTTGAATGTCTTATTATATTTCTAATTTTTATAAAAAAATAAATAATGAAATAATTTATATTATTAACAAAAATATATAAATGTTTTTTTATAAAAATATATAATAGATAATAATTTATATTATTAACAAAAATATATAAATGTTTTTTTATAAAAATATATAATAGATAATAATAATATTAATAATTATATTATTTTTATTATTAATAATATTATCAATAATTTAATTTAATTAATGGAATATAATAAAATAAAAAGAAGTTTAAAATCATTTATCTAATTTCGAAAAAATTATAATATTACATTATAAAATTAATAATTGTATACCTTTATTAAATGGAAAGGTTTATTATTCTTAAAATTCAGTTAATATATTAAATAATATTCATAATATTAAAATACCAAATTTAGTTATTTATGTTTAAGGTATTATTAATTAATCTATATACAGTAATTAAAATAAAATTTTAATAGATTAAAATGAATTATTATTTTAATAATTAGCATAAAAAAATTAAGATATTATTATAGTAAGTTAAGATATTTTAAATTATCCATTCGAATAATCCTATTTATTTATTTTAAAACTTATTTAATCATATTATATGTCTTTACCTTCAAATTATCAATATTAATATATATAATAAAAAATAAATATTATTGGACATTCTTTAGGTGCTTTATTAATTTCATATATAATTTATAAATTAAAATATTTATAATAATCATATAAATAATCAAATATATTAAATATAAATTAATAATATGATATTAATATATTTAATAATAACTTAAAATTATATAAATTAAATAAAAGAATTAAAAATATAATTTTAATAGCTCCTTTTATAAATGAAAATTTAAATTTATCAATTCTTTCTTTAAATTATTTTAATAATATATTTTCATAAAATTAATATAAAAATTATAAAATAAAATAAAAAATATAATATAAAAATAATTTGATAAAATATATAGATTTAAAATATTAATAAGATTCTATTTAAAAATCTCTTATTAATAAAAATATATAATATTAATAATATTATGGATATTTAAATATTATTTCATTTTTAAATTAATAGAATAACTAAAAAAATTATATTACATATTTAATTAATGATTTAAAATTAAAAAATATAATATTTTATATAAAAAATAATATTTATGTGTAATCATAATATATATATATAATTATTTAATAATATTTAAATAATATATAAAATAATAATATATATTAATAATAGCAATTAATTATAATGATTAATATATATTTTTATATATATTTTATAAATAAATTTAAATTTAATTATATTTAATAACTAAATCAAAATGACATAATAAATTTATTAAACATTTTTAATTAACAAATATATAATTATAAATAAATAAATAAATAATAATTTATTGAAAAACGTTTATTATCTAAATTAACTATCAATTAAACAATAAAACTATTATTATAAAATAAAATTTAAATATTTGACTTAATAGAAAATATAGATAATAATATAAGTATAAATATTAATGATATAATATATATATTATAATATAACAAAAAAAATATGATATATAATTACGAATAATTAATATATGATTAAGAATAATATTTTACATATTAATAAGAAAATTTGAAATTTAAAAAATTCGGAGATATAAATTATTTAATAAAAAATGTTAAATAAATAAAAAGATTTTAAAAATAATTATAATCATAGTATTAATAAATATCAGATAAAAGATTTATATTATTTTTAGGAATTTATGAACATTTAATAGATAATAATATAGCATATAATTTTGTAAAAAAAAATAATGGAATTATAAAATATGTAAATGGTACTCATTTTATAACAAAATCAATTAAACTATAAAATGATATAATAAATATAATAAAATGATCAATAAATATTATTTGATTAGTAATCTTATTATAAAATTTTTTCAAATATTTCAAAGAAAATTTATTTATTATGAATTTAAAATTCATATAAAGATCCTTTTAAAGCATTAATAATAATAATAGTATTATTAAATCCTTCTTTTAAAAATAGTAAATAATCATAAATTAAAACTTATAAAATATGTTCAAAACTAGTTTCATTAGTAACTTTTAATTCGATTATAGTAGTATCTTTACTAATAGGATCAATAACAAAGAAATCAATAAATCCAATTAAATAATCAATTTCAACTTTATATTAAAATTTGACATTTTTTTATGATAATTATATAGCAATAGATTCAATACCTTTAAATAAAGGCTAAAATTATAATATTTTATCAATAAGAGATTAATTATAATGTATATATAATTAATGTTTAGATTTAATAGCAGTTTTAATCATAGCTAAATATATAATAGATTATAAAGATTATTCCCAATTTAATCCTTAATTATATATATCAATAGCTTTAAAAATTTAAGGAGACGCTTTAATAAATGCTTATATTTAATTATTACAAATATTTCCAAAATCAATAACTTCAAATTCAAAATCATTAAATATATTTAAACTATTAAATTATTATTATTATAAGAATTATTATTCGATATTATTATATTATTCATCTATTTATTATTAATTAAATTTACCATCTCTACAATCTTAATGAAATTATATAACAATATTCATTTATTATAGATTATCAATAACAAAATATTTATTAATTTTTAATAATTACTATTTATTATCATAAAATTAATCTTTAATATTAAATAATAATTTAGAAAATTTAGGAGGTTTATTTTAATATTAATTAATTTAATAAAATAAAATTTATTCAAAAACAAGTCCTATTAATGCTTCATGATTAGTTCTTAATAATTTAAATAATTTTTACGATTCGTCAGAAATATTACAAAATATTTCACATTTTTTTTTATATAATACATATTTTTATAATTCTAATAATTTTTATTATGGTATTTATTAAATAAAACGAGTAACTCCAGTTTTCCAAATAGTAACACTATTAGTAAACATTAATTCAGATTATTATAATTTGAAAAATTCAGGGATAACAATTTTAGAAGCTAATAATTAATCTTATTATTCATTTAATTAATAAGAATTAATAAATTCTAAATCTTCATCAACAATTTTTTTGCGTTTAATTAATTTATTATTAATTAATTAAAATTCATTAAATAATAAATTTTAATTTTATTAATCAATTAATAATCTTTATTATTAAATTTATATATTATTAGTAAAAATAGAAGAATTAATAAATGAAAATAATTACATAGGAATTTATTATAAAATAGAACAAATATGTGTTTTATTAATTTTATCATGAATAATAAGTAATTATTTTTTAGCTCTAGTAATAGCAACATATAATAAATTCATATTTTATGATACAAAGAATTATTAATCATAATTTTCTTAATACATCATTTTATCAGTAAATTTAGTTAATATAATATAATCATATTCTAATCCTTTAGATCCATGAATAGTTAAAAGATCAATACTTTTAAAACTAATTTATTTTTTCTTTTTACAAGTTTCTTCTTTAATATCATTATAACAAACATTATATTATATATTATTATTATCTAATAAATTTGCAATTCTTTTAATACCAGATTAAAATTATTCACCAATAATAGGAGATAAAAATGCGATTTTATGAGCTTAAACTCCTTATTTAAATAATAATTATATATATTTAATAATAAAAATATCATTATCATTTTAATCTTAATATGATAATAAAACAGAAGAATTATCAAATTCAGTAATTAAAGACTCATTATTTATTTAATAATTATGTTAATTATAATATTAAAAATATTAAGAAAATAATTCAATTTATTAAGTACATCTAAAATTTTTTGTAAGAAAGAAACGTTATCCTTAATGTTTCATAAAATATTTTTCAAAACTATGTCTAAATTAATAAATGTTTTAATTAGGATCACCAATAAAATGTAAAGTACAATTAGAACATTTTTATAAAAATAAAATAATTTAATATTAAGTTTCATTTAAATCTTATGCTTCATCAATAAAAATAGCTTTTAATTTACCATATCTACATTATTTAATTTTTTTAGATATAATATCTGGAGTTTCATTAATCATTTCTAAAACTCGTGATGATAAAACTTAAACTGCACAATTTTCTTATTCTTAATCTATTTTTTTTATAATATCATAACAAAATGAATCTATAGTTTTAATATTACTTTATTTTTCATCAGTTATTAAAAGATAATCTTATAAATCTTTACAATAATTTTTTATACCTGTAATTGTTAATCTAGAATATGAGAATATTAAAATATCTTTACGAGTCATAACTTATTTATTTATTAAATATCTTACTTTTTCTATCATTGAAAAACTTTTTCCAGAACCAGCACAAGCAATTAATATAGTATCTAAAGATTAATCCCAAAAGTTATATTAAATATATTATTATTGTTCATTTGAACATATTTTTTTAATACTTTATTCTTTAATAGAAAGTATATTATTATTTTTTATTTATTAAGATTTAAATAATGTTTTCATAATTTATAATAGTTTTTTCTATAATATTTTAAATTAAAAATAATTTATTATATAAAAAAATATAATGTAAATTTATTTATAAGTAATTTAAAATATCATAATATAGAATTTTATAATATAAAATATAAAATATCAATAATAGATTTTTTTATTTCTGGAATAGATTAATTATATATATCATTATTATTTAAAACTAATATAATATATAAATTAAGAATAGTATTATTAATAGAATGTATCATACCTTTATATTAACAAGATAATACAGATTATTAAACATTTAAAATAAATTAATCAATATCGTAATTATTATTAAACGTTTCTAATTATTTATTATTAAAATTAGGTATTAATAAAATTTATATTATCAAAACAAGTTTAGAATCTTATATTAATACTAAAATTTATTTAATTAATGCGTTTTAAAGTGATTATAATTATTATAATGTAATAATATTATAATTAATTAATTAATTAATAATGAATCCAATATTTTTATATACAATAAATTTATTATTAATAATTAATTAAAATTTATTTAATAATCGTTTAGTTTTATTAATAAATACATCAACAATAATATGTTTAGAAATAAAAACATTTTATAATTAAGGTTTTCTATCATTATTTAAAAGATTTTCTACAGATAATTCATTATTAATTTATTATTTAGCTTATTCTTAAAATTTTTTATTTATATAGATTTAATTAATATCTTATTCTTCATCTGCTTCTGGAGGTAATATAGAACATATAGCAATACGAGTAGTACTAGTTCGAAACATATTATTATATTCATATAAATCTAATGGAATTTATTTTAAAATAGCATATCTTAGTAAATGCATTTTATCAGAAGTCTTTAATTTAGTTTTTTTTTAAATATTAATATTAACATATACAATATCTAATAATTCACCAATTTAAGGAATTTCTATTCCTAATTTTTTAAGTTCATTAACATCTATAGCTAATTTTTTAATATCAATTTCCAATTATTCATAATCATCTTACTATATATTTATAATTCTATTTTTAAAATTAACCATTTCACCACTTGTAGTATCTCTTATTTTTTTTCTTGCACTTAGTAAATAATATTCATTGAAATTTAAATTTTAAATTCTTTATAAATATTTTAATTATATAGATTTAACAATATGAAATATTTATTTATTTAGAATATATCTATTAGAGTCATTAAATATGTTTTATAATAAATTTAAATCAGTAATCTAAAATTATATTAAATAATTATTAAAATGATTAAGAATGTCAGATAACATTAAATATCCATATTCTTTAATTAATTAAGGGTATTATGATTTAATAAAATCAATACCTTTTACTAATACTTATTTTTTATTAGAAGCGTTAATATTAACCATAAATGATTTACAATCTAAAAATTAACCTTCTTTATTTATTTATTAAGGTGGATCATATATCACACCAAAATATTTTTTTTTACCAGCAAATAATGAAGGACATAAAAGTTCTTCAAATTCCATTTTTAAAATACCATCAGTATAAGGTTCAATCATATCATTTGTTTATTTCTATAATATTTTTGCAATTCGAAATCCTTCATATATTAATTTATTAGGACAAAATATAGGAAAATGTTATTAATTATTTTAAAAATCTTAAAAATATTTAAAATTATGTTCTAAACCACAAATACAATTAAAATTATAATGAGAAATTCGTGGTCTAAAGTAAATAGAATCTGTATCACCAGCAACTGCTTCGCAATCATTATTAGTAATCATATTATGTACTTTTTTAATATAAGTTTATCCATATGCAGTAGTACCTCCAGCAATAACAACATCAAACATAGGAGATTTTTAATTACCAGCTTCACCATAAAATGTATTCATAAAAATTTTAATAGCTAATTATTTAGCATTTAATAATGAAACTTAATATTTCATTTCTTATAATTAAATTTATGATTCTTTAGAAATATTATCAATAGATTATATTTAATTTTCTAATTTATTCATTTCATATTTAACAATTTTTCTTTTAGCAAATAAATCTTTTAATATATAAGGATAAACTCCTTCATTTTCTTCTTTAATAATCATATATGATATAATAGTAGTAATTTTACCTTATTTTTAAAAATTAACATTAACTTTAAAACATTTTTTAAATGTAAATTATTATAAATTTCCAATTTATACAATATATATTTATCCTTAATAATAATTTGCTAATGATTATAATTCATCTATTTTAATTTAATCATTTAATAAATGTTATTAATATTAATATTAATTAATAAAATCTTAAATCTATAAAGGTTATCCTATTATATATTCATCTTCTATTAAGTTTTCAGGAGATAAATTATGAGCTCTAATTATAGATGGATATAAACTTGCGAAATCTAATGCCAAAATAGGTGTAATATTAATACCTTTATGAGGTTCAGGTACATATGCTCCTTAATATTTAATAAATTCATCTAATAAAGAAATATCACGAGCTCTTAAATCATATGACGTATTACTCATTGGAACAGAATATCCAAATTCATATGCAACTTTAGCAATCATATTTCGTACTTTAATACCATCAGCATTCATAAATCCAGTTCTAATAGGAACATATGATAATCTACAAACTTCAATAATTTATAATAAAATATTTCTTTTTTTCCATAATAATCTACAAGCATCAGAGTCATAAACGCAATATTTATATATTAAATTTAAATTATCTTAAGCAATTTATTAATTATATTCATTATATAATAATTATTATTATTAAGTTAAATCATAAATAGTATTTCCTGTATAAATAGTATTGAATTATCAACAAATCTAAATGCTGTATTCATAACATCAAAACTAATTTCTAATTTTAAAGGAAGATTATTAGCTTTTAAATATTCATTTAATGATTTTTTTTCAATATTTTAAAATTTCATTAATAAACATCTAGTATCAATACATAAAACACCGGGTATATTAATAGCAATTCCATTTGTATTATTACCAGCATTTATTTTCATTTAAGTTGTAGGAAATAAATTATCAAATTGTTTACTGTCTTAAATTTATACTCCTATATTATTTCCAAATTATTAAAATGATTAATAAAATTTAATTTTATCTTTAATAAATTTCCAATCAAATTTAGAATCATTAAATCCAGATATAAAGCAAGGCTGTAATTAGTTAATTATTTTAGCAAATTGTTATATAATATCATTTTCATCAATAGCTTGAATAATTTGAATATTTGGTTCATTAATATTATCTCCTATTAATTATTATTATTAAGAAACATATGATATACAATATTATTATAAAGGAAATTCATCTTAAATTTTACCATATGTAATTCCAATACATATTAATCTATTATTAATATTCAAACCATTATCATCAAATTTACCTTCTTATGTAGAAATTTCAATATCCCAAGACATAAATGTTAATGGACATTCTATAGTTTGATTATATAAATTATTAAATTAAATATCTTATATTTTACAAAAATATTAATTATTAGAATCTAATTATAATATAACAGAATTCCATCCAGAAATATGAATTTAATATTGTCTTGTTAATTTAAATATATAATTACTAGAAGAATCATCTTCTGAAAGTCTAAATAAAAATCTTTTAATTCCGAATTAACATATTTTATTTTCAGCTTAAATTTTACATATAAGTTAAGATATAATATTAAGATTTTAATGATCATTAAATATTTTAGAATCATTAGATTATTCTAAAATATTATCAATTTTAATTTTAATATTATCATTTAATTTTTTAAATGTATTTTTGAAACAATCATATTATATAAAATTATTAAAATAAAATCTAATATGAGAATAATTTTAATTTAATCTAATACCTTTAAAATGTTTTCGTTTAATAAATTCATATTTATAATATATATTATTAATAGATACATATTATGATTAATAAAAACATTTAATTTTATCAATATATTCATATTATTAATTAATACTATTAAAATAATAACTTTCGAATGCCATATCACAATAAATTTCAAAATTATTAAGATAAAATTATATTTTATTATTATTATTATTAATTCCATAAATAATAATTGATTAATTTAAATTTATAGGTTTTTTATATTCATTTGATTATATTTTAAAATCATATAAGAATAATTCTTATTACATTTGTATAATATTTAATAAGTTTTTTTATTAATGAAATATTTTAATAATTTTTTTTAATATAATTCATTATTTATATATATTTTATTATAAATTTAATAATTAAATAAATTATTAATAATTACTTTGATTTAAAATATTATCAAAATATTTTTCTTATTTATCATATTAATATTAAAATTCATTTTTAATAAAAAATCCTTAAGATGCATAAAGATCAATTTCTATACATTTAATTCTAAATAAATAGAAATTTTATAATTATTAAATTAAATTATGTCTTTATTATTAATTAATATAATATACATAATATGATTATAATGAAAAACAATCTATATCTTATGATGATTACATATTATTTAAATATTCTTAATAAAATTTATATATATCTAAAATAGAAATTATAATTTTAGAATTATATATATATTTTTTATATTTTTAATTAAATATAGATTTATCAATTGAATAAGGTATTGGCATTTTTGAAGCTATTTTTAAATAAATTTACATTTAATTATTAATTTATTAAATAATACTATATCTAATTTATTTATTATATAATCCTCTTTAAATAAATTATTTTATTTCATCATTAATATTTTATTTAGAAATTCTATTTTTAATTTATTAAATTAATAATATATATTATTATATATCTTACGATTAGATAACATCATAATCAATTTATAATATATGACAATCTAATTATGAAATAGTTTATAATGGTTAAAATTATAAATTAGATTATTCTATAATTTCAGATTATTAATTAAATTAATAATAATGAATTTTTCCTAATTTAATAATATTTTTGTATAATAATAAAGATGTTTTTTAAAGTTATTTATTAAATTATTATTTAATAATTCTATTTTATTATCTTATATCTTTCAATTATAATCTTAATGATTTAATTTATTATCTAAAATCAAAAATATTTATTTTAATATTGGTAATTAATTATTTATAATTAATTATAATATTTTTTAATTATTTAGTATCTGAATTAAATTAATTAATAATTTAATTTTTTTCAATAATATGATATTTATGAATCTATGAGTTATGAGAAATTGAGATTTATGATTTTTTATTAAAACGTAATTATTATAATTTTGTTTTATTAATTATTTTTTATTCTTTTAATTATTATTAAATATTAATTTTATTTAATTTTAATTACTTAATTTATATATTTATGTCATTAATTTATAATTTAATTTATTAAATAATATTTTTATTAATCAAAATTTATTAAGATTACATTCTTGTTATATAATTTATAGATGATTTTTTTAAATTGAATTTTATTAATAACAAACTTATCTTAATTTAAAATAAAACAAATTTATCATTTATTAGTAATAAATCATAAATTATTTAAATGATTATAATTATATTATAAATATTTATTTTTTATTTTTATAAATAAATATATATGTTACTATTACTAATATAAATTAAATAAAATTTATATTTAATATGATACCTTTAAAATGTTTTCTATTTATTAATAATATATAATAAATATATAAGATGCTTAATAATAACATTTTATTAATAACTTTAAAATTTATCTAATTAAAATCCGTATTTTAAATTATTGAGTTATTATTATCAATTAGTTTCTTTAAAATTTATTAAGTTTTTATTAATAAATTATATTAATGAATCAATAATATTAGTATTATTAAAACATTATAATTAATTCTATTATAATAATAAATATCAATAAATTATATTATAAATTATTTATAAATAAATAATAATATAATAATATTATATTTAAAATTTCTGTATTTTTCTAATAATAACAAACATTTTTTAATATTAATATCAATATTGTAATAATATTATATAATGATAAAAGTTGTTAATAATATAAAATCATAATTATTTATTAATTTACATTTATATCATTATTATATAATATTTTATAATATCTATTATAATAAATAATAATTGAAATATTCCAATTAATAATATAATAAGTATAATGAGGTTTAGGAATATAAACTTACTCTATATATATATATATATAAATATAATGAATATAATACTTATTATATTTTAAAATAAAATAATATTTATTATATATATAATAATATATGAAATAATAATAAATATTAAAATTTGTTAATAATATAATAGATATTCTTTATATAATATGATATATAGTAAACATTAAATAATAATAAATATTGCAAAAATTTTGTATTATTTCATTTATTAATAATTAGATTTAACATTTTAATTAATTGATTAATAGATAAACAATAATTATATAATTATATTTATTAATAATAAATGATAAAATTATTTTTTATTGCATAAATTCAAAATAAATATAGAGTTTATGATCCCTTTAGAATCAACATATATGTAGTAAATTGTACTTTAGCTAACCGTTTTATGTAATAATAATAAATAAAATAAGAAGATTTTTATATATAAATATAAATCATAATAGTAATAATTTTACGAAATTATATAATATATTTATTTAATAAATAATATTAATATTTATATTAACAATTTATTATATAAAATATATATAATAATATATAAAGAACTAATTTAATAATTTATAATATATGAAAATAAAAAAAATGTAAATATTTATAATATATATAAAATAAATACTCGACTAAAGTATTATTATATAATTTATTCCTTATTAATAGGAAATTTAATAGATAAATCAATGATTACATGCATAACCATTTTTACAATATTTTTTATTTAATCCAGTAAATTCACATACTAAATGTGTAATAACTCCTATTATAAATAAATTAATTTACATAATATAATTTTTATTCCAATCTTTACAATCTTATTTAACTTAATATATATTAAATAAAATATCAAATAAAAATTATAGAAGAGTTCCAATAATAACAACAATTATTCCGACTATTATAGCTTCAAAAATATAGTGCATTTATAATAAAAAAAAATAAGTTATATTAAATAATAAAATTCATAATAATAAAATATAAATAATTTATAAATAATCATATTATGTCATATAAATTCAATAATTATTAAGAAGTCTTAATCCAATATGTTTATAAGTTTATTATAATTATGGTTTAAGAATTACTTATTTTAATTAAAATTTAGGAATACAAATTGTATTTCTTCCAGATTTTTTAATACAACAAGAATCTGGAACAATAACAAGATCTATATTTTTAAGAGATAATGATTTACATATTTCATTAATAGAATTAGTATAATTATAAACATCTTATGTTATAATTTATTAATTTTCATATTATAAATTATAATCTTTAACAATACAAGCTTCTAAAACTGGACTATTTTTAAAAATAGGAATAATATTAGAAACTAATCCCATTTTTAAAACATCAATATCTAATTTTTTATCAAATTTTTCATTAATAACACCATTAATTTCTAAATATTTAGAATCTATAGTTTATGATTTATTATAATCACAAGCAACCGCATAACTAATAATATATTATATTAACATAATATATTTAGCATATTCTAAAAATTCATCAGATTATTAATTTTATGGATTTTAATTAGGTATTTTATAAACTAAATCAAAATCAAAATTAATTTATGCTAATTTTTTAAATTCTTTATAATCATCTTCAGTTCTATTATCAATAAGTTCTTATAATGGTTTTTATAATTGTAATTTTTAATTTTAATCTCCAAAAGCAAATGAATGAGAACAAAATTTAGATTTAGCATTTTTTATGTGAAATGAAACATATTTATCTAATCCTAATACATTACTTTTAGGTGTATATTTTACTATTGTTGGTTTTGTTTTATTTCCTTTTTATTCAGGAGTAACCCATATTCCTCCTAATTATTTATAGTCTAATTTATCAACAATAGATTTCATATTAATTTCTTAAATTGGTTTTGCAAATTCTTCTTTATCAAAATTTTCTAAACTATTTATTAAATCTCTCATATTTTATAGTGAAAATACTTCTGGTGTTGATACTTATTGATAAAATTATTCTAAAACTGTCTAATTATTTTAATTAACTTATTATATAGATAATTCATTTAAATCTTATTATAATACTTTAACATCATTTGATTAATTACTCTATTAACTAATTTCACTAATTAAACTATTATTTAATGAAGAATTGTTTGATTTTGTATTTGAAATCATTTTAATTATATTTACTCGTTTTCTTATAGTTTTTTCTAACATAATATTATAATATAATATAAAAATAATAAAAACTAACATATTAACAAATATATTACAAAAAATATAGGTTTTAATAATTATTAGTAAATGTGTATATTTTATATATTAGGTTAATAAAATAATTAAATAATTTCAACATTATAATATAGAATTATATTTATTAACATTTTACTATAATTTATTTTGTAATTTGTTTGAAAAGTTGTGAATTCTTAAGATATGTTTTATATAGATATAAAATTTAAATTAAGATTTAAAATATCAAATAAAATAAGTTTATAATTCAACAATTTAGAATATTTCCTTCATAATTTTCATTGTCTATAACAATAGGATCTTTTAAACCCACTTATAAATAAAACATTATAAAATATTTATAATTATATATTAAATAGATTTAAATCATTTTATTTGTATTTAAAATATAATACATTAGTATAGTTTCTATGTTAATTAATTTGTTTTATTATTTTATTTATTATTAAATACTAACTCAAAATATAAAACATTTACATTTATTATATGAATTATTAGATTATTTCTTTATATTATTAATACGATTCTTATAATTTTATCTTGTTTATCTTAAATAATATAATTAATTTTCATTATTTAATTATGAGTCTAATAAAGTTTAATTACTTATATCTATATTTTATGTTTTATAATCATTTTTCTTTAAATTTTACATTTATTAATTATTTGAAACAGTACTTATACAATCTGATTACTATAAGATTTACATTTTATTATATATTTTCAATAATTATTATAAATATTAAAATAAAAAAAAATAATTATAGAATAAATAATACTAAATAAAAATATAAATTATAAATGAATAATATCATAAATATAAATTAATAATAAATTAATACTGAATGTATTATTTGTTTAACTGAAATATAAGGATTAAAATTTAATCATAAAAATTGTAAAAATAATCATTATATATGTGAAATATGTATAATAAATGCTAATTAATATCTATTTTGTTCTTAATGTGATATTTAAAAATCAGGTAAAAAACGATTAGGTAGATAATTTAATGATGATATAGAAAAATATACTGATTAAGAAATTATTTCGGAATAATATGGTAATTCTTATTCATAAATAGATTTTAATGATGATTTAGAAACCAAATCACTTTATTTACCCGATACTAAATAAATATTATATGATTCTGAAATTGATTTATAAAGAGTTTATTAAAAAGTTATTAAAATGAAATAAAATATTAATCTTGATTAAATTATTACAATTATGTTATTATAAATGGTTAATGAAGATATTACTCATGAAAGAATTTAATATATTATATAATAAAATAATACCAAATAATAATAATGAATAAATTTTATTTTAATATTTTTTAAAACTATTAATAAATTATAATGATTATAAATATGTACAATAAAATATTTAAAGATATTATAAAATAAATGAGTAAAAATCATTAATAAATTTAGTTATAATTATTAGAATAAAATAAAAAGTTTGATAAATAGAATAAAAAATGATTATTAAAATAATATTATAAAATAAATGTAACTACATAATAAATAATAATATATTAAATAATTGAAATATTTAATTAATAATATCATTATATAATAGTTCTAAAATTAATCACTTAACCGATTGCAAATACGATACTTTATAATGGTTGTGATAAATCTATGAAAGTAATATCTTATAATTAATTTTAATATAATTAAAACATTATGATAGGATTTGATAATAAAATATTCATATAAACTATATCGTTTTCATTAATATTAATATATTTTTTTTATTCTTATTAATAAGAAATATCATTTGATTAAATTATATATTTTTAATGTTATTTTTTGTTAATATTTTTTACTTCAGAAACAATTGAAATGATTTCAAATTCAGATTATTAAGCGTTAATAAAACAATTATATTTTTATCCAATAGATATTAATAATTATGGAATTTAAATTAATTTCATTTAAACTTATAATCTCGAAGATTTTGCAAATCTATTATATATATCTATAACATTATTATTTTAATCTTATTATTTATTATTATTTTTTTTTATATATGAATAAACATAATAATCTCCTAAATTATTATCATTTAAATTTTCAATATTATCAATTAAAATATTTTATTATATAGTATAATCTTAATTATTATCAATTTAACAAGTTATAGATTTAACTAAATATTATGAATTATTATTAGTTTTATTATTAAAATTGCTTAGATTATAATATTTATATAATAGATTTATTTATTAATTATTTTATTAAGCTAATTTTACATTTTATAAATAATTTAATACTATTTTTGGTTTAATTTACCAATTATTTGTAAATTCTGGTAATTATGTAAATCCTAAATCATTTTTTAATAATGAAGCTACAAGTGAAAATTATATATCTTATTTGTTACATATATTATATTTTGTCATAAATTATATAATTTTATTACTTATTTATAAGACTCTTTTTTCTTCAATTTATTATAAATCTATTTTTGTAAAAACAATTACATATTTTTATATATTATATACTTTTGATTATAATATATGATTTTTTAATGTTGCATTCCATGCAATTTCAAATTCATTTTATTTTGATGATACTATTATAAAAGCAATATCTATAAAGTTAATAAATTCCAATGCTTATGCTTAGTAGAAATTATGACCTGGTGTATCGAACAAAACTAATTATAAATTATGTTATAATGTATTAATATTTACAATTTAACAACCGATTTCAATCGTTTTTGTAATTTCAGTTTTTTAATCATTCATTAATAAATATAAATCTTTGTTAGATTAAACTATTTTATTAATTTAATGTAAATTTAAATCTTTATCTCTCTTATATAAACATGAAGCAAATTAACTTTTACCACTGTCGATATGTCCAATACATACTATTGATATAGTTCTTTATAATTAATTATTTTACATTTAATTACAATTCTTTTAAATTAAATTATTTTATTAGTATAATGACTTTTTAAAGATTATATTAAAAAAATATTAGAAATGGAAACCCTTATAAATCAAAAATAATAATTATAATAAATAATACTGGGTAATTTTGATAAAACTAATAAAATATTATAAATTCCAGATAATATTACACATTTTTAAGGAAGTATAGCTGAGCATAAAAATAAATATTCAATTAAATATAGAGCAAAATTTATTTACAATCATAACGGTAAAATAATAAGAATTTAACCATTTTTTGATACATATTAATAAGCATTTGATAAAATTAAGTAATTAAATCAATAATATAATATAAATCCTAGTAATTGTTATTATGAATTTGATAATTTTTATGCTATATAATTATCAAATGATATGAATAAATATGTTTTAATAGATAAAGACGATTATTCTAAAGTAAAAAATTACACAATTGGATCTAAAAATTTAAAAGATATAGATGGATATGTATCTATATATGTACCTGGTTATAATTCAGGAATTCGATTACATAGATATTTAACAAATTGTCATAATTTACATGATAATAAATAAACAGTTATTGATCATTGTAATGGACTAATTAATGATAATCGTAAAACAAATCTAAGAATTACAAATCAAAGTGTAAATTCAATTAATAAATAATCATCTCGAAAAAATTAATAAAAAGGAATATATTAAATAATAAGTAAAACTGGAAAAATTAAATACGTTGCTAAATTTAATTATTAAGGAGTATTATATTCTAAATATTTTACATATAACGATAGTATTCAAACTGCTATAGATTGGTATAAATAAGAATAAAACAAAATAATACCAAAAGAAATATTAGATAATTGTCTTAATATTTGAATTATTTATTTTTTTTAAGGTAAATCGAACATAATTAATTATAAATTGTGCTATGAGGTATTAATATTTACAATTTAACAACCAATTTCAATAGTTTTTGTAATTTCAGTTTTTTAATCATTCATTAATAGATGTAAATCTTTATTAGATTAAACTATTTTATTAATTGTATATTGATCTAAATTTTTATCCATTTTATATAAACATGAACAAAAACTACTCTTACCTGAGTTTATATGATCCAGTGATAAAATAGAAATGGTTCGTGATAATATTTAATTACTTTACATAAATGTATATAATATATTTTAATTATGTTCTTTTAAATAAAATAAAAAAGTTAAATCATCATATATAATTATTAGTTTATATAATTGAATTATTAGAAATTATTCTAGATTATTATAATGAAAGAGATTCAAGATTTGTATATGATTTTTATCTATTAATATAATTGAATTTTTTAACAAATTAATCTTAATAATCGTCAACAATAAAATCTTAAAAATTTTTATTAATAATAATAGATTATTAATCATTACTAAGTATTTAAAATTCATTATTAGTTTAATGAGTACTACTTTTACTACATTAATCACTTTTATTTGAATTATAACTAGAAGTATTATTATAATAATAAAATGAAGAAATTTCATTACTATTTATCTATCTTTCATATATATAATTATTTTGATTTAAACTATACGATAAAATAGTATTAAATGTAAATAAATTAAGATTTTATTTTATAAGATATTATTAATTATCATTAATATTAATATATTAACTATTTATATTATTTATATATGGATGATTTTTATATTATTAATTAAATTATAATTAATATTTATCAATTATTTTGTATTCAAATTATTAAGAAACTTTATCAAATTATATATATATTAATTCAAAAATATTATAATATTAATATGAAGTAAAATTTTAATAAACTTTATAATATAATATTTATAAATCAAAAATATTATATATTGATTTATTTGATATAAATAATTAAAATCTAATATAATTATTGTGTTATTATTAAAAATCATAAAAAATATTATTTAACTTACTATTCATTGTTTATTTAAATATTTTAAAATACAAATCTTTTATTTATTTTTATTCATTATTCATTATTATCTTAATGATTAGTTTCAAAATTTTCATCATATTTATTAATCAAATTATTGTTTAATTCTTCTTATTTTATTTGTGATTAATTAATTGTTAATTTCTTTTAAATTTTTAATAAATATTTATATTAGTTAAGAGTGTCATCTGATGATTATGAAGCTGAAAATTATGAAAATGAATCATTAAGATATATTTTTTAATAATATGTTTAAAATTAAGATTAAGATTAAGATTTAAATATATTATGTTTTAACAATATTTTACGAATTGCAAAATTAGGTTAATTTAAAATAGGTTATAAATTTTAGAATTTAATAATATTTTAATTATCAATTTATTATTACTATTAATATGATTATAATAATTTATTATAAATATCTTCAAAATCTTAATTATTTTGAATAAATTAATTACCTGTAACTTTTAATAATGGAATTTTTTTGTAATCATCAAATTTAACTTAATAATCTACAACTGTATTAATATATCTATAGAATAATTTATCTTTATAATAAGACAAAATCATTTCTTAATCATTTTATAAATCAAAAATTACATCTTTATGATATAATAATTATCCAAAAACATATAAATATCCTTCATTAAAATATCTATTCAAAAAATTTGGTTATTATTATATATTTGTAAAATTTCCAGTTCCTATACAAATTAAATTTATATTTTCCATTTTTATATATGGTAATACTAATTATAAAGCTACACAGGTCGGATTATTACGGTAAAACGCACCATCTATAAATTTATGTGAAATACCGTTAATATTAATATATTCATTTGCAAAATAAGTACTAGCTGCCGAAGTACTACGAATAGCTTCTAAAAATGTAATATTATCAAACTCTTCATTATTACTATCAAATAATATTGGTTATATTGTTTGTGATAAATCAGAAATTACAGAAGGTATTATAAATCTTCTATTATTTAATTATTTCATTTCTTTGAATGTTAATTTTTATATATCAAATCCAGTTAATTCAAATATTTTTTATTAACAACATTATTCTAATATTTTTGCATCATATTTAGAATAAAATAATTACATAAATGAATTTCTAGGATTACTAAATACTTTTTCAGCAATAAAATAAAAGAAATTATCTAAATCATTTATATCCATTCCTATTTATAAACACATTGATAATAAACCACCTATTGAAACACCAATTAATAAATCGAATTAATCTTATATTTTTAATTTATCATTTTTTGTTTATTAACGAAGTTTACTTTATAATTCTTTAAGGACTTCAATTTATAATTATCCCAAACAAGCTCCACCCGGAAGCGATAGTATATTATATTTTTTGCTTTACATATCTTTTTATAACACTCTAATAATAAAATAAAAAAAAATATTCAAACAAATTAATATTATAATAATATAAATAAATAATTAAATGTAGTAATATATAATAATCACCAAATAATTTCAATTTTTTAATCATTTATATTTGTAAAATTATCATAATATAAATATATAGAAGAACATAATGCAAAAGGTAATTTAATTTATAAATTTATTAAATTATTAATATATTATAATAATATTTCATATCTTTTATATATTGATTATTAAATTCCATTTGTTTTATATTTATCTGGATTAAAATTTATAAAATGTACTTAAAGTCCTTCAAATGCTTATGATAGATTTATCATTCTGATAATTTCATACGACTGATCATATTATTTATGATATAATTCATTACATTCTATAATTATAATAAAAGATTCACATTTAATTACAAAATCTGGACGATATTTAAAACATTTTATAAATATATAATAATAATAAATAAATTCATAAAAAATTAATTAGATATATTAAATATTAATTAAAATTAATGTAATTTTAAGAATAAATAAATTTTAAATAATATTAAAAATAACAATTAAAATACAAATATTATATAAATAAAAATATAAATAATAATGTAAACATTTAAAAAATAATAATTATAATGTGATTGTTGTTAATACGAATATGATGAATATAATATTAATGAATATTTATAATGTGATATATGTAATTAATAATTTTAAATAAATTAAATGACAATAAAATAACCTATTTAAAAACATTGTTAAATTAATGATTAATAAGAATCGCTTCAAAAATAAATAAAATATAACAAATATTGTAAAATATGTATTTTAGATTTTATAGAACCTTAAATATTAAATCTTTAATAATATAATATAATGTAATAATATAATTTTATAGATTAATCATAAGAATTATATATTAAAGATTTATAATTAATTAATAATTTATAAGGAGATTTAAATTCAAATAATAATAATAATGAAATAAAATAAATAAAATTAAATAAAATTAATTAATAAGAATAATAAGAATAAAAAGATTATTTTATTTAATAAAAAAATATAAAATATTTTGATAAAAACACATTAAAAAATATTTATAATATTTCAATCTAAAACTAAAACGATTAAAATAATAATAAATTAAATTTATAATAATTTAAATAAATAATAAAATTAAGAGATTTATATAAAATACCTCATTATAATGAAACTAATTAATTATTTGAATAAAATGCTGATGAATAAGATTTAATATTAAATGATTAATACGTTTAATAACTTTATTAATAAGATTTAGATAATTATTATAATTAATAAAAAAATATTGATATAAATTAAAATTTAAAATTATAAAATCTATTAAAATTGTATAAAAAGTAATTGTTATGTTCTTAGTGTATTTTATAATTAATATGAATTTTAAATTTATTATATTTTAATTAATAATATTAATAATAAATTAAAATGAAATCATAAACTATAAAATAATTTAAAGAATAATTAACAAATTTATAATTATAAATTAACAATAATAAATAATAATTTGTAATTAAATAATAATAAAATATTTAATAAATTATTTTTTATTAAATAATTTAAAATAATTAATTTATTAATGATATAATGATACTAATTTTAATTTAAATATTAAATAATTAAAATTATTATATAATTAAAGTATAAAATAATATTATCAAAAATCCAATTTTAGCTATTTTAAATAGATCTTAATATTAAACAATAAATTTAAAATAATTATAACCAAATATTATTAAATCTTATAAATATTTAAATAAATAATATATTGCTTATAAATATAATGCTATTCCTTATGATTTTAATGATGAATAAAAATTATCATTAAACAAAATAAAATCTACTTACTTGAAATAAAATTTAAATAATTGTTTTTTAAATTCAGTTTTATAATATTTATATTCAGACGATTATTATGATAATATATTAATTTATACTATTAATTAACATTAAAAATCAATTTAAGTATTAAATAAATAATTAATATTATTATAATAAAATTATGACTTAAATAAAGACCCAAAAATTTTAAAAGATATATAAATTACCAATTAAGTGCTTGTATAGATTTAAAATTATAGAAATAATATTTAAAATTTATATTAATAAATACATAAATATTTAAATGCTACTAAAGATTCAGATTTTTAATAATCGTAAATATAATTATTAAATTTATTAAATAAAAAACCACCTGGTTCATAAGAATGTGTATTTGATTTTTATCATTTATTCACATATTATATATAAGTATCATTTGAAGATAAAGTTATAGATTATATAAATGAATAGTTAGACAATATATAAAACACTTTTTAATAAACATTTGTAATTTAATAAAATTAATATATATATTATGTTTATGATGATTAAAATTAATATATAGATATATTAAATCCATATGATGGAATTTATGATATTTAATATTAAGATAAAATTAAAAAATAATATAAAAAAATCATTAATACTATAAAAAATAAATAAGAATTAGATAAATATCAATATAAATATTTAAATACGAAATAAATATTTATATCTTAATTTTTATTTGTAAATTCAAATATAAATAATAAAATATAAACTATTTAAGAATATTTATAATATAATTATTTATCAAATTCAACTATATTAGAATTTTAATAAATAATAAAATTTCCTATTATTTTATAGTTTTATATTTAAAAAGATTTAAATATAAAATTTTCAAAAATATTAAAATAATAAGATTTTTATAATTATGTATAATATCTATAAAATCCTAAATTTGACAATAATATAGATTATACTTTAATAGCGATTATTTATTACTCAGGTTCAGGTTCTTCAGGTCATTATATTTCATTAAAATATGATTTTAATGATTAATAATATTATTTTTATGATTAATTATTAACTAAAGGTAGCAATTCAAGATAATTATCAAAATAATAAAATACATTTAGTAATTAAAATTTAAATGGATAATAATTTTAAATACAAATGGTAAAATATATAAAAACTAATTAAATTTAATTACTTAATTTGTAAAATCCATGAATAATAAATTTTAATCAACATAAACATTATTAATTATTAATATGTGTTTATTATTATTTTTATAACAAACAAGATGATTTAACACTTTTATTAGTTTATAAATATTATTATATTTATTCAGAAAAAATAAAATTTATATCATCATAATTTATATAATCTAATTTATAATAAAAATCGGAATATTTAAAAATATCATCAATATTATTTATTTATTCTTCTATAATATTAATATCATTTTATTATATACTTGTTTTTTTTGTTTCTAATTAATTTTTAATTAACTATTATTAAGAATTACATCTTTTAAATTAATTAAAATTTATTTGATATTATAAAGATTAATTAATAGAAAAATCGTCTGTATAAATTCTTTTTAAATCATTATTTTATTATAAATTATTTTTTTTATCTAATACTTTTTTTTGCTGTTAACATTCAATAACAAAAATTTATAAAGGAAATCTTGTCTAAAAAAACGAATATTTATTATATAAATGTAAAGCCTCTAAATATGAAATATAATCATTTTATTAATAAACAATACATAATAAATTAGATGTATATATTATTTAATCGTGTATATTATTATAAAATGTATAATATGGAATATCCCATATTTATAATTTTATATTTTATTTTTATAAATTACCATTTTTTTCTATTAATATTTTCATATTTTTAATATTAAATTAAACTCCAAAATTATAACATATATTACTTTAATTTTTATATATAAATTCATTAATTATATTATATTTTTCCATTAACGAATATCCTATAATTGATAATTATATTTATTACTACATTTATATAACATATAATATCATAAATTAATATATATACCTGTTATTATACCTATATTAATTAATAATTAATTATATTCATTATCTGATAATTATTTAAAATTATCTCGATTTTTATAAAAATCTTAATCCAATTAATATTATTAATTACCTTTAATATTTCCTGGTTCTAATAATTTTAATATATCATAATAATTATAATCTTCTTATTACATTTTATTATAAAATATTTTTAATATATTTTTTTTATTATAAAAATGTCAAAAATTAAATCTCTAATAATATTAAATATATTAAATGCTCAAAATTTTAATATAAATTAAATCGAAATTAAATAATAATAAGATTTATATAATTTATTAATATAAGACGAATTTAAAAATTAATAAATTATTAAATAAAAAACTTTAAATCAATAATAATAATAAGATAATTAATAATAAGATAATTAATAATAAGATAATTAATAATAAGATAATTAATAAAATATTACAAAATTATCTATATAAAAAATAAATTAATTTGATTGGTAATATGATGATAATATATTATTTATATTATTAATATATATATATATAGATGATTATTTTGATAATATATTATAATATATTATTAAAACTAATTAATAAAAATAAAATTTTTTGGAATTTATAAAATAATTTAATTTTATAATTACATCATATTAAAAAACAACATATATTAAAAATGAAATAGATATCTTAATTAAATAATTTTTTAAATAATTATATGAGACAAATAAAATATAACTTATTGATTTTTATAATTATATAATAAATGAAATAAAAATTAGCATAACATAATTAAATAAAAATGAAATAGATTAAGTTAATTAAGTTTATTAATTTGATTAACTAATACATAAATTAGATGTTAATAAATTTTAATAAGTAAATAGTCTGGGTCTGACTAGAATCACTTTTTAAAGTTTATTAAAATAATTATAAATAAATACATAATTACCCATTATTTTATAATTTTAAATTTAATAATATAAAATTAATAAAGAATTTGTTGTTATAACGATTCCATTAATATTAGATAATAATAAAAAAATATTAAAAGATAGCAACGATAACATTTAATATTAATTAACATCAATTATATTTTATAATAATAGGATTAAAAATTATGTAATTATATATTTAGATTTTAAATAATGTAATTATATTATATAATAATAGGATTAAAAATACTTTTTATAAGATTAAAAAGATGAATTTATGGAATCTTCCGATCACTTTAAATCAAAATAAAATATATTAGAAATATATTTAATTAAATATTAAAATATAAAATAAATAAAATAATATTATGCAACTTAATATTTTTTAGATAATTTAAATATAAAATAACTAAATAATATATAAAATATATAATTATAAATAAAATACATATTTCCAATTTATTTTGAAGACAATAATTAAGATATAATTTCTCCATTAATTTCTAAATTTGAATAAGTATAATAATTTTTAAATAATAATATTTTAAGATAACGATATTTAACTATATTATAACTAATTTTTTAATAAAATAAAGATATAAGTTATACTTCTTTAAAAGAAATTATATAAAATAATGAAGATTTATTATATATTTTAAAATCATTATTATTAATATCGTATACTATTATTAATAAATTTAATAAATATATATAAAAAATAGAAACTAAAGAATTTATTAAATAAATTCAAGATATTTAATAAATTATAGACTCAGATAACAATAAAATGCAAGATTTATCTATAATATTATATATTTGTATAACAATATTATAAAGTTAAGAGATATAAAAAAGTGGAATGTAAGATGTAAAATAAAAACAACTAATTATTAAATATAGTAATTAAAATTATGATGCTATTATGATATATAGCAATAAAATATTTGATTATTATTGTTCTTAACGATAATAAGAATTAACATAATGATATTAATATTTTTATCACTATTAAAAATGAAATAAAATATAAATAATACATTTAAAGAACAATTAACAAATTTATAATTTTAAATATTAAATAATGAATAGTAATATATTATTATTTAATAATAATAATAATAATAATAAAATATTTTTTAAGAAATCATTTAAAATAACAATATATTATATGATACTATGACATTAATTATTGTTTAAATTTTAAATGGTTTTATATATTATAATTAAAATTTCAAAAAATAAGAAAATCTTATAATTGCTTATTAGAATAGATCATAATATTAATTAATATAATATTTAAAACTTTAAAAAATATAAATATAAAAATATTATGAATAATCTTAAAAATATATAGCATATAAATATATAGCAACCGCATATAATTTTGATAAAAATTAAAAATTATCTTTAAACTATATAACTAAATCTAACTTAAAATAATCAATGAATAATTGTTATTTAAATGCACTTTTATAATATTTATATGTTGATGATTATTACGATAATATGATTAGTTATATTATTGATTAATCATAAAAATTAATAATATAATTATAATCTAATAGTTTATATAAAAATGAATTAAATCTTTTACTTTAAAATTAGTAAGAATTAATTTTAATATAATAATAAATACATATTTATCTAAAAACAACAAAGAAAACAGAATTAGATAATGCATAATAAAAATTATTATCAATTTACAAATATAATGTTGGAAGTTAATAATGTGTTCATAATTTTTATTATTATTTTTTCTAATAAATTAATAGATTTTTAGATATTTTAGGAAAAATATAAGAATAAAATATATAAGAAATTTTAATATAATCTAAAAATTAATATTAATAAACCTATTATGTTAATCTTATAAATTATATTTACTATATTCATAATAGTAATAATGAATATATTGATATATAAAATCCATATGATGGTTAATATGAAAAACAATATATGTAATTAATTAATTAAAAATATAAATAAATTATTTAAACTATAAAAAATAAAGATTATAATCAATTATATTAATATCAATATAAATTTTTAAAAAATTAAGATATTGTTATGTAATAATTTATATAAATATATCCAAAAAAAAGTATCAATAATTTAACATAATATTTAGAATTTTAATATATATAATAAGAATCTATATTAAATTTTTAATAAATAATAAAATTTCCATTAAATTTATAATTTTACATATAAAGATGTGATTATACTTATGGTATAAATATAAAATAAGAAAATATTATATTTCCAAAATAATTAACAAAAAAAAATTTTTAAAATTATACAATATATTTAAATGATTAACAATTTGACAATAATATAGATTATACTTTAATTTCTATTATTTATTACACAGGTGATGGTTAAAATGGACATTATATTGCATTAAAATATGATTTTATAGATAAATAATATTATATATATGATGAAATGTCTAGTGTTAAAAATCAAAGATTAATATCATTATAATAAGATTAATTTAGTAATATAACATTAAATAGTTAATAATTTTATATTACAATGGTTAAATATCTCAAAAATAGTTAAATATCTACTTTATAAATTTCAGTAAATAATATATAATTAAAGTATTTAGATGCTTAAAATTAAATAAATCCACCTAATAAAATTAATTAATTTTAAAAGGCATTAAGTGAATTAAATAGTCCTAATGGTAAATAAACTTGTTGGATATGGTATATTCTTCCTATATTTTAAAAAAATAAGTAAAGCATTGATTCACAAAAATATAATATGAAATCTATATAAGAATGTATTGAATATTTATAAAATTAAGACTTAAAATCGAGATATGAATAAATATTAGAAATAATAAAAGATAAATAATTATCAAACGATATAGAAAAATTAATGGGTAAATAAGTAGATTATTAAAAATTATTATGCTCCTTAAGTTTATTTTATTATACTATTTAAATATAATTTATAAAAGATAAAAGTTATTAAAATATTTATAATCTTTGCTATGATATTTTAACATAATAATATTCTTTTATATAAAAGAAATATAAAGATGACATAAATAAAATAGATTAAAAATATTAATTTTAAAAATTAGAAATTACGAATTCTAAAAATAATAAATAAATAGCATATATAGATAATGATCTTATTTAACATATATAATAAAATTATCCAAAAATTAGTATAAATAATAAATGAAAGAAACTTTAAAAGAAAAATTAACAAATATTTAATTTTAAGTTAATAATATTACAAATCGTATTTATTTAAATTAATAAAATTAATAATAAAATATTTAATATAAAATTTTAAATTAAATTTAAAACAATAATCAATTTATTAAAGATTTAAATACATTAATACTATTATAAATATTATTTAATTAAAATCCAAATTATAATTTTTAATAATAATAAAATCTTATAGTTTCAAATCAAAATAGATAATAATATTAATGTAATTAACTATCTAAATAAAATAATTAAATATAATAATATTTAAATTAATATAATGATACATATTATTAATTATTAATAAATTGTATAATATAAGAAAATAATATTATTTAATTTGATTAATATTTAATATTACCAATATTATTTAATATTAAGAATAAACAAATAAATTTACTATATATAACATAAAGTAAATTTAAGATATATTAAATAATGATATTTTAAGATAACGATTTCTATTATTTTTCGAAATTGTATATTTATAAATCATTCATAGTGGTTTAAATAATATATTAAATTTATTATTTAATTAAGATAATATTAAAATATTACTATAATCTGTTAGTTTATTTTGGATTAGTATTGATTATTTATATGATTTAAAAGAGTTTGACATAAATATTACTAAGTAATATATAATAAAGTCAATACATAAAAAACATTAAAAATTCAAAGGAATAGAACAATATTTTAAAATTAATAATATAAAAACTTATTAAAATTATTACGAAAAAATAAAATAAATATATTGTTTTAAATAATTTTGTTTTGAAATTTTAAAGTTTTCAAAAATAAATAAAAATATTATTTTTCAAAATATAGATAATTATTTTGAAAAATTTGAAATTTCAGATATATGTAATATTGAAAAAAATAAAAATGTTTTATTTGATAAAAATTTATTATAATATTTAATACATAATAATATCTAAATTAAAAATAATATATTTATATGATAAATATTTTTTAATTTAATATAAATGCAATAATCTTTTAAAGAATAATTAACAAATTTATAATTATAAGTTATATAATAAACTAATTAAAATTATATCAATTTAAATGATAATTTTAATAGTACAAATAATATTTTTAATGAAATCATAAAAAATAATACATTTATAGATGATATTAATACATTAATATTTATATAAATATTAGATAAAAATATTTATAATTAAAAATAATTATAAAATCTATAAATTTCAAATTAATTTAGATCTGAATATTAAATTAAAACATTTATATTTGATAAATATTATTAATAAAACATAAAATCATAATAAAAAACAATAGTTGAACGATATTTAATGTTATATCATAAAAATAAATTTTAAAATATTATCGATGATATTTATTAATCTAATGGAAAATATGATTCTTTAATATTACCAATAATTAAAAATGAAATATCTATTTTTTAAAAAAATAAAGATTATTAAATTTAATCAATAAAAGAAATTGATGATATTTTAGATAATAATATTTTAAGATAAGTATTTATATTAATTTTTGAAATAATTTAATCAAATTAATAATTATATAATTAAAACATTGATTTATAAATATTATTATCAGCAAGTCTTTTTTGGATAGCAATCGAAAAAAAATATCATTATAAAAATGAAGAATTTTTAGATTCATGTGCTTTTTTATAAAAAAATACTATGAATTATATGCCTTTTAATTAAACATTTCTTCCTGATTTTTAATAAAATTAAAAAATATTTGATAAAATACAAAATGAATTTATATAGTTTTTTAAAAATGATATAGATCTTTAAAAAATTTAAGATACAGATAAAGATAAAATATATTAATGGTTTATTCTTTAATAAATATGTTATAGAATTTTATATAAAAATGACATAAGATAATTTAAAGAAGATGAAAAATAACATATAGAAAAGTATCAATTATATGATTTATAATTTTTAAATGAAAAAATTAAAAATCCAAATAATAACGATTTTAATTAAATTTTGGAATAGGCTAAAAAGTCAGTATATGTAGATAAAAATATAAAAAGTCTTTATAATTTGTGATTTTTTATATATAAAATTAATATTTTATAATAATATTAAATGACTACTTTTTTAGGAAATCAATCTAATAGTTTATAAATAACAGAATCCAATATCTAATTAAATTGTGATTAAAATCCAATAATATCATCATAAATAGGAAGTAATACAATAGATTTTCATTAATAAATATTAACAAATATTTAAAAAATAAATTAAAATTTATCATTAGGTGGAAATAAACTAATAAATATAGGTAATGCTATATTAGGAACTGATGCATTAAATATGACAGTAGGTGATAATAGATATTATTTTAATACAGTGCCATTATAATCAATAGTATTAGCAACTGATAATTTAAATTTAAATAATAATAAAATTATAAATGTTTCTAATCCTACAAATAATTAAGATGTTGCTACTAAAAAATATTGTGATGATAAATTTTTAATATAAGGAAGTTCATTAAGTGTATTAACAGTTCCATCATAAAATTTATCAATGAATAATCACTAAATAACAAATGTAGTAGATCCTGTGAATTAATAAGATGTAACAACAAAAAATTATACAGATAGTCATTTTTATTTTAATACAACACCATTAAATTCATTAGTATTAGCAAATAATACATTAAATCTAAATAATAATTTAATATCAAATATTTTAGATCCAATCTATTAATAAGATGCCGTTTCATTACATTTTGCTACATAAAATTATTAAAATATTCATACAACATTAGATTAATTACCCTTAGCAGTAGCAGATATAAATGTAAATCATTTTAAATTAACAAATTTAGCAAATCCAGTAAATTCATAAGATGCTGTAACAAAATCATTTGGATTAGCAAATTATTAAAATATAAATACAACATTAGATTAAATACCATTAGCAACAAATAATTTAAATGTTAATAATCATAAAATTATTAATGTTTCTAATCCTACAAATAATTAAGATGTTGTAACTAAATAATTTGCAGATAATACTTATTATTTAAATACTATTACTTTAGATCATATATAATTACCTATTAATCCTGTAAATATTAATAATTAATCTATTTAAAATGTTCCTTTACCAATAAATAATACGGATGCTAGTAATAAATAATATGTCGATGATTAAATTTCAGGACTTATTGGAGGAGCTCCATAATTATTAAATACTTTGAAAGAAATTGCTGATGCAATTGCAGATGATTAAAATTTTGCATAATCTGTAACAAATTCATTAGCATTAAAATTAAATAAATCTGGTGATATTATGACTGGTAATTTAAATATGAATACAACTAATACAATAATAGCATGTAAAGATCCAGAAAATAATTAAGATGTATCAACAAAATTTTATACAGACTAATAAGTTAATACTAGATTAACTTAATAATAAGGGGATACTCGATATTATTTAAATACTGTTCCATTACAAAATATTACATTAGCTTCTAATGATGTTAATATTAATAATCATAAATTATCAAATGTTTCTAATCCTACAAATAATTAAGATGTTGTTAATTTATAATATGCTAACAATAATTATTATTTAAATACTGTTCCAATATAAAATTTAACATTAGCAACTAATTCATTAAATTTAAATAATAATAAAATTACAAATGTTTCTAATCCTACAAATAATTAAGATGTTGTTAATTTATAATATGCTAATAATAATTATTATTTAAATACTGTTCCATTATAAAATTTAACATTAGCAACTAATAATATTGATGTAAATCATAATAGAATTACTAATTTATCTCCGGGACTTAATTATTCAGATGCTATGTGTTTAGGTTAAAATCCAGCATTATAATATATATATGCTGAATTATCTAATGAATTAACAATTGGATTATAAAATTCTTAAACATTAATATTTAATGATATATTATAACCAATAGAAACATAATAATTTGTAAGAGATATTCATTATAATTAATAAAATGGTTCTTTTAATTTATTACCCAATAAAAATTATAAAATATCTATTTAAGTAGAAATCATATATTAGTAATATACAAATAATCCTTCTATTTTATAAATTATTTCAGATAATGGTAATTCTGTATTAAGATAAATGATAACAAATAGAGCTGTAGCTTTAAATATACCATCTTTATCATTATTTTAATGTATTATTAAATCAAATGTTTCTTAAAATATTTCATTTGTTCTTTAATAAAATGCTTCAAATATTGTCGCTATTACTGAAAATACAAATGTACATATCTAAGAATTATTCTGATTAATAAATGTCTATTATTTTAAACTAGCTTTAAAATATAATACTAAATAATAAATAAAATATTTATAAATTTTTTATAAAATATTTTTTACTTATAATATGTCTTATAATTAAAAATAAAATATCAACTTATATTAATAAATATATTAATTAGAAAATAATTTAAAATCTTATTATTAATAAAATAATTAAATTTATTATATATATAATAATGAATAAAATAAAGTAAAATATTATATATTATTTTTCTATATTTTATAATAATTTTCAATTTAATTTATTATGAATATTGTGAAATATTTATATTAAAAAATATAAATTTTATATATTTTAGGGAGTTTATATATTATAATATTTTACAATTATATAAATTATTATTAATTAAAAATAAGTAATAAATAATGAATAATATAAAAATGATTTTTAATACTAATTATAATATTTTCATATACTAAATATATGAAAAAATAAATAATCTATTTATATATATAATAGAACATTTTAATGAATAAGATATTAATTATATAATTAAAACTCATTAAATTTAATTATAAAAAAGTAAATAAAATAATGTAATAAATAGAAAAAAAATTATAATTGATTCTTAAAGTAAACGTATAAAAAAAGAATCTATAAATTATTATTATTAATTTTAAAATAAATAATATAATAAAAATATTAAAAATAAAAAAATTCATTAATGAAAATATTTAATTATATTTATTAATTATATTTATTAATTATATTTGAAATTAATTATATAAATGGTTTAATTAATAAATTAAATATATAAAAAATCTAACATTTTATCTTTAATTTTAGAATATATTAATTTTAATGAATAATTATAATTCTAATTAGTTAACAAATAAATTTATTAATTAATTTAATAAAATTAATATAATAACAAAATTTATTATAATATAGGTTTATAAACTATAACTTATATTTTATAATAAATTAAATAATAAATATAAATATTTAATACTTAATCTAAATCTTATTTATAAATTTATTATAAATAATTATAATAAAGAAATAATTAAATATAAATAATTTAAGAATAATTTCCTTAATAATAAATTATATAAAATTATTATAAATTATCAGATTTATTACCATTTATTGATGTTATGTATAATATAATAGAAATTATTTATACACCTTAATAAATAATAAAAAATTATGATATTTTATTATCTAATATAATTTTTTAATTTTTATACTGTTCTAAAGATTTTTAATATCCTAAAAATTGTATTTAAATAACTTTAATATCTTAATAACAATATTTATAATATTATTAACAATTTATAAAAAATATATAAAATAAGATATATAATACAAATTATTAATTAATTAATCTTTAAAATATTAATGAACAAAATATTTTTGGATATAATATTAAAATAAATATAGAATTATTAATAAAATTTATTTATTAATATAATAATATAATATATATAACTAATTCTAAAATTTTATAATTTAATATTTAATTAATTTAAATGTTATTATAATTTAAAAATAAATAATAATTAATACATAAATATATTAATTATAAAAATAAAAAAAATTATTAATATAATATTGATATATCTTAATATTTAGATTTCTTATTATTTTAATTTGAATTATAATGAAATAATATAAAAAAATAATGAATAATCATTATATATAATTAAATAGTTTAAAAATTAAATCATCAATTTAATAATTCAGAAATTTATGTTTAAATAACAACTAATGCAAATTATTGAATGTTAACAATTAATAAATTGTAAATTAATATGTTTTTATTTTTAATTAAATCATCAATTTAATCATTCAGAAATTTATGATCTACAGAATGGACATTTATTTTAATTTGTCAATTTTATATTTATATAGCAACTAATGCATACTATTGAATGTTAACAATTAACAAATTTTAAATTAACATTTCTATCCATACAAGCACAACATAATTCGTTGACATTATTTATTTATGTTCCATTTTAAAAATTATTATAATTTACATTATAAATAATTTATGCAAGTTATATATTAAAACCCAACACATTATTTTAAGATAAATTTAATTTAGTTAATTGGGTGCAAGTTTATAATCCATCAATCATTTAAATTTCATTTTAAGATAAATCTAAATCAATTAATTAAGTACAATATCTTAATCCAGTGATTACTCTTATTCCATTCACAGATAAATTTAATTTAATTAATTAGGTGCAATTTCTTAATCCTTCAATCATTTAAATTTCATTTTAAGATAAATCTAAATCAATTAATTAAGTGCAATTTTCTAATCCTTCGATTCTTTCAATTTCATTTATAGATAAATTTAATTAAGTTAATTGAGTGCAATTTTCTAATCCTTCGATTCTTTCAAGCCAAATATTAGATAAATTTAATTTAGTTAATTAAGTGCAATTTTATAATCCATCAATTCTTTCAATTTTATTTTAAGATAAATCTAAATCTATTAAAAGAATACAATTTTGTAATCCTTCGATTTTTTTTATTACATTTTCAGATAAATTTAATTTAGTTAATTAAGTGCAATTTTCTAATCCTTCGATTCTTTCAATTTTATTTTAAGATAAATCTAAATCTATTAATTGAGTATAATTTTCTAATCCTTCGATTCTTTCAATACAATTATTAGATAAATTTAATTTAATTAATTGAGT
>Ga0214923_10001368_pt1 | contig 34815 bp, 33 predicted proteins | sample LL1510_MetaG_FD_177993 | JGI IMG/M metagenome (GOLD analysis project Ga0214923, IMG submission 177993) | Freshwater microbial communities from Lake Lanier, Atlanta, Georgia, United States - LL-1510 | ecosystem: Environmental > Aquatic > Freshwater > Lake | place: USA: Georgia | collected...
GGGCTCGGTCGGCAACTCGGTCGGTAACTCGGTCGGTAACTCGGTCGGCGACTCGGGCTCGGTCGGCGACTCGGGCTCGGTCGGCAACTCGGGCACGACATTGTTCGTAAATGTAATTGGAGTAGGCTCATCATCGAAAACCTTGGTCTCGCAAACCTTGGTCTCGCAAACCTTGGTCTCGCAAACCTTGGTCTCGCAAACCTTGGTCTCGCAAACCGTGGTCTCGCAAACCTTGGTCGCCTTCGCACAAACTATTTCTGGAGAGGTTCGGCGGTAAATGGCCCGCGCCATCCACAGCCTCGAATAATGTGGATAAATTTCGTAAGTGCGTTGATCTTTCCGGTACGTCAAGTAGGAGTAGAGGACCATGGTCCCGTTCATGAAAATTTGCAACTGTTCTACGGCGTTCAGTTTCAATTGCATGTCCGTGAACTCGCAATGTTTCCGCAAGAGAATGGGGCCTGTCGGCTCCAACGGCGACCGCCCGAAGTAGGTCACGGTGGCGTTGTGCACGATCTCGTTGATGCACTTCAACAGAACCTTGTTCTGAGGTTTGCACACCATTACCCCGTTGTAGACCCCCTCGAACTTCACGTAGGCATCTTGCAAATCGTTGACAAAGTGTTCGGACCTTGTCAATTGAATGAGTTTAAACGGGGGCACGGGGCGGTATTTAATGTCGATGTAGATTCCCCCCGTGACGTAGAGGGCGCAGTACCTCCACAGGTCGGCCTTGTACGCCCCCGGGATCAACTTGTGGTAGGCCTCCACTACCTGGGGGGGGAAATACTCTTGGATAAACTCGAGGCAGTCGGCGTCGTCGAACAGCATGTACGTAAATTCGGGCGCCGCTTTCTTTAGTTGGTTCACCGATTCTCTCATCTCGGCGGGCAGCTTTTTAGTGTGCCATGTTTGGTAAATGATCAGGGGAATCATATATTAGTACCTCGATACAAAATTTTAGCATTTATGAACTCGTACACTGGTCGATGAACGAGGAAAGGTCGTCGAGGGTTTTGTCGCCCGTGTACGGGGTCGCGTTCCCCGTCGAGTTGATGCAGACGACCGTCGGGAAGGCGGTGACGCTGTACTTGTTCATCGCCGCGGTGGTGGCCGCGGTCGGCGTCGTGCAGTCGATCGCGAGGACCTTGGTGCCGTACTTGGTGGTGATCTGCTCCCACACGGGCTCGAGCTTGCTGCAGTGGGCGCACGACTTGGAGTAGAAGAGGACGACGGTGCCGTTGGAGATGGACGTCGGCGAGTCCGCGTTGAACCCTTCGCGGTTGTAGAACTTGTATACCAGCAGGGCCGCCAGGCAGGCGAGCCCGACTAAAAGGAGCGTGTTGTCCGTTTTCCTCGGTCTAAACTTTGCCATAATCTACCGTTATACAAAAAATTACGCCACCGAGGTTAAACTATGCGTGTACGGGTTCGACCGAAAGGCCTGAAGGAGGTCGGGCTGCTCCCGCGAAACGTTGTCGTAGGTTTGGAGGGACCTGGTCTCGGTGCGCTGCACCACGGGGGGAACGCTGGAGGCCGCGGGCATGCCCATGTAGGCGGGGTGCTGCCGCTCCGTGCTGCTCTGCGTGATGGAGTTGTTGAACATGTTGATGTTGCCCGCAGGGGTGCGCCCCTCGTAGACGCGGTTGGCCGTGATGCTCGTGGCGGCCGAGTAGGACGTCTGCTGCGAGGCCATGGCGGCGCCGCCCATGTACGGCACCGAGGTCGTCATGCGGTTGTTCTCTTCGATCGTGGGACGGGCGACCATGTACCCGTCCCCCGCCGAGTTGTGTGGGCGCGCGCCCAGCGCGTAGGGGCTGAACATGGTGGTCTCCTTGGTCGTCACTGGCCCCGCCTCCGGGACGACGGGCAGCGCCGACATGCCCGACGCGTTGCCCAGGCGCTTCTGGCCGAGGGCCAACCCCTTTTTGCTGGGCCGCAAAAAGTCGGTGATGGGCGCGGTGATCGCGTTCACTAAACTCTGCACGTTCCCCGAATGTTCGTGGTTCTGTTCCGTGCGGTTGTTGCTGTATGAGAGGTACGACCCCTGCACCCCCGACAAGTTGTTCTGCGGGTTCCCCTGCGCGGGCGTGAACTGCTCGGGGCCGATGTGCTGTTTGCGGTGGTCGCCCCGCACCATCGGGTGCTGGGTTTGGGCGGCGACTCCGGACGCGTTGCCCGTGTAGGGTTTCGTGGTGGTGGCGCGGTGGATCGTCGGGTTGGGCTGGATGGCGCGGAGGGTGGGGGCTACCTCGGCACCCGTCGTCGTCAGGTAACGGTCGGGGCTGTTGATGAAGAACTTGTCCGGTAGGTGCTTTTCTACTTTGCCTTCAATCCCTAAATTTTTAACCAACGTCCCCGCAGGACCCTCGTGCCCGGTCAACTCGTACGAGACCTTCGGGTCCGTCGCCACGCGCAGCTCGTTCACGGTCTTGTCCAGCCACTTGTCGCGGCTGCCCATGCCGGAGTTGAACCCGCCCGACCCCGCCGTCGTGTACCCCTGGTTCAACCCGGGGGCCACCATCTCGCTCTGGAACGGCTTGACGTTGCTCGCCTTGAGCGACGGGTTCACCCTAGACTGGTAAAAGTCGGACTGGTTCGGCGCCCCAAACTGGTACTGGATGTTCTCCTCCGGTTTGAAGAGGGGCGAGGGCTCGCCCTTGGTGATCTGCAGCGTCCCCGCCCCGACCTTGTTGTCCAATTCACTTTCTACTTGGTTTCTAAATTCTGGTCCGATGGCTTTCGTCTTGCCGAAATAGGGCACCATGTTCTCCGAGACAAAGTCGGTCGCGTGGACCTGCCTCCCCGCCATGTCGGTAATCATCAAGTTCGGCGGAGTGGGGCGTTTGAAGTAGGGGTCGGTCTGTTGGTTCGGGTTCTTGTAGTAGTTGACGTCGTTGGTCGCCGTCACGGGCTCGGTGGTGGGGAAATTGCGCCGCATCTCGAACTGTTCCTTTTTCTGGTTCGACAAGACGTACAACACCCCGAATGCAATCAACGGAATCGCAATCGCCATATAAACCGCCAATATATTTTTTTCTACAGTTTATATATGAATCTTGAGCAGCGCCTGGATAAAATAGGTCAACGGCGAGTTAGGTATACCATGAATGGCGACAGCTTCACAGGCAAGTTGGCCCCGGATTATGACCCGGATAGTAGAAGGTTTACATATTATATATATTCTGATGCGCCATCTCCCCGCCGATATGTACCTGTAACAGAGGCAATTTTTCAAAATATGGAAGTACTCGTGAAAATGCCGAATGAATATAAAAGTGCAAGTGAATTTGTGGCTGAAATGGTGGGTGGGCGACGTAGCCGCCGAAGGCGAAGTCGTCGAAGGCGAAGTCGCCGAAGGCGATTATAAATATTCATAAATAGAACTCCCCACTTCGTTAAAGAGCTTTGCGAGACAAATTTTAGAAACGTTCTTTCGCCGCCGCTCTTCCAGCAACCACGCCGTGTCCAACGCCAACATCCAATAATATTTGGAGACGGTGTTGAAGTGAACGATGGGGGGCAGCTCGAGCTCATTCTGCAGCTCTTCGTTGATGTCATACGCCTCGCTAAGGATCTCTATGAACACCGCAATGGACCCCTCCGTTTGGTTAAGGCAGTCCCGGTCGGTTAGGTAGTCGGCGTGCCTGTTCGAGTAGTTTATGTAAAGGGTGTGCCCCTGTGGGTAGAGCGCGACCCTTTTCAAATCCTGAAGGAACGCCACCGCGTTGTCGGTGGCCCGCATCCTCATTTTATTTAATGTCATATATATTGAGTAGCGGCCCTTTTTTTTAAACTTCAAAAATCAAGCGTTTCAACACTTTCAGCTTCAACTGCGCCACCTTGGCGTCGACCTGCGTCGGGAACTTGTCGCGGATCGCCGCCACTTGCTTTTCGTAGTCCTCCCTGTTGAAGTCGCCGAGCTCGGTCAAATCGACCAACTCGAAGACGCCCAGCAGCGGTTTCATGATTTGGTTGGTCACGTAGTGCGTGTAGTCGGGCACCAGGCCGTTGGCCTTGATGAACTCGGGCGTCTCGATCTTGTCCCCCTGCAGCTTCTTCTTCTCGGCCGTTTGGACGTACATGTACTGGATGCGGTCGCCCGCCCTCGGCTTGTTGCCCGGGTCGCGGACCCCGATTCGGTCCGCCAAGACCTTGTGGGCGATCTGCCCCGGGTTCTTGTACGCCGACCGCAGCGACTTGGAGATCATGAGTTTTTCAAAGGGAACTTTGCCCTGCCGCAGGAGGGCCAGACTCTCCTGGACAAAGGCCACGGCGCTCGGGATGTTCCGCCCGTTCATCAGAATGTCAATGACGCCGCCGTAAATGTCCTTGACGATGGCCGCGTTGTCGCGCCGCTTCAGGACGATGCCCATGCTCTTGCGCTCGCACTCGCCGTCGGCGTACATCATGCCGACGTACCGTTTCTTCGACAAAAGGACAAAGGGCCAGAAGGTCTTTTCGTACTCGAGGTCGTGCGGCGGTTTCAGGAACATGGTCGCCAGGCGCCCCGCCTCCTTCGCCAGCTCGATCGTAATGTCCAGCGCGGCCTGCCCCGTCACCAAGACCCCATCTTTGTGGATCGTGTACTTGAAGAAGACCGAGTCGGTGTCCCCGTAGACGTACTCCGCCGTCGCGGTCACCGTGCCGTGCGCGGTCTCGCAGACGCGGTTGGCGAAGATCTCCTCGATGATGGTCTTGGCGTAGATCAGCAGCTTGCGCCCGCAGGCCGTGCAGGAGGCGGCCACGTCCATCTCGTAGAAGGAGCTCGTCTTGGCGCCGCACTGGCCGTAGAGGGAGTTGGCCGTGACCTTGTACGCCAGCTGCCGCTTGTCCAGGACGTTGCGCATGAACTCGTCCGTTTCCGTCTTGATTTGCCGCCGCGTGTTTTTCCGGGCCTTCAGGAGCTCCTTGAGCACCGACGGCATGATGGCGCCCTTGAACTGGGCGAAGCGGCAGACCTTGGTCCCCGCTTTCACCTTTTCCGCCCGGGCCTTGGGCGTCTTGCGGACGTACTTGAAGGTGTCGAAGGTCTCTTGGATGTAGGTGTACCCGGGGAGGTTGTCGTAGATGAAGGCCCCGCCGACTTTCACCCCCGTCTCGCGCAACAAGTTCCCCTCCAGGTCGTACTCCTTCGTCCACACCTTGCTGTCGTGCGAGAGGTTCTCCGCGATCATCGTCGACGGGTAGAGGGAGGCGTAGTCGGTCACGGCCACGGGCGTGGTGTAGATGCCGCACTTGGGGTCCAGCACGATGGCCCCCTCGTACCCCTGGTCGTATTCGCCCGTCTCCAGGACGGGCATCAGCATGGACGCCTCTCGGCATTTCTTGGCAATGTAACTCTGCAACTTGATGCCCTGCCCGCGGAAGACCAAGAACGAGATCGGGACGCTGCAGAGGTTCGACATTTCCACGAAGCTGGTCAACACATCAATCCTTTCAAAGAGGTGCTGCACCAGGTTGCAGTCCTGGATGCAGTAGGCGGCGATGGTCGCGCGGTCCGCGTCGCTGCCCTTGGCCAGCTTGAAGATGGCGTGGTGGTCCACGTCGTCCTTCGCCAGGCACCACCGCACGTCTCCCTTGAGGCGCCCGAGCGCGCTCAGGTCCGCGTCCAGGAGGAAGTGGTCCGCGCAGACTTCTTTCACCTTGAACTTTTGCCCGTTCTTGTAGAGGGAGGCCGAGTGCGTCGTCACCTCGAACACCACGTAGTTGGCCCGCGCCAGCCCGCGCAGGCAGTCGCTGTAGACGGCGCTGCCCGTCTCGTCGTGCTCTTTGATGTCCGTGATTTTCCCTCCAATGAAGAGGGCCGCGACCGAGTCGAGCTTGTACGACTCGAAGTTGTAGTCGCGCCGAAAGAGCGTGTAGAGGTCGATGTGGATCCGCCCGGGCAGGTTGAAGTAGCTCAAATTGTACTCTCCGCTCGCCAAGTAGACGCTCTTCTCTTCGATGCCCCACCTGCCGTTGGTCATTTTCCCCGCGCTGCCCTCGAGGCACCTGGTCAACTTCAAGAACTCGGCGACGCAGCCCGTCTCCAGCGCGCGCTTGAACATGAACTCCTCGTCGAACCCGAAGATGTTGTAGCCGATCACGACGTCCGGGTCCTCGCGCGTCATGAGCTCGGTCCACGCCACCAGGACCTCCCGCTCGGTGGCGTAGCACTCCAGCTCGGCCCCCTCCACGGGCTCGCACCCGCCCAGCACGATGCAGTGGTTCTTCCCCGGCGACCCGTGGGCGCTGAAGGTGGTGCCGATGAAGGTGACCGTGTCGCCCTGCAGCGGGGGGAACCACTTGGTCAACGCCGCCGTCAGCCCCAACACTTTCGTGACCTTGTTCACTTCCGGGTCGGCCAGCATGGCGAGGATGGACGACCCCTTGTACGAGACCGTCGCAAGCTCTTCCTCTTCCTCATCGGACTCGTCCCCGGGCACCATGCCCGAGACCTCGACGCTGTCCACCATCATCCGGGCGTAACTGGCGGCCACATCTTCCGCCGTCACGTCCTCTTTCGGGTAGACCAGGTCGATCCCGTCGAGCGCGCCGAACCCAAACGCCGCGTCGACGCTCGCCCGCAAGTCCCCCGAGGTGTCGACGATGTTCTGCGCCAACCGCTTGTAGTCTTTCATGGCCATGGGAAAGTCCCCGTGGCTGCTGCTCGCCTCAATGTCGAAGCTGCAGACCTTGTACGGCACCCGGGTCTCCACGTTCAGCGGCTCAACGTGGATGACCGAGGTGCGCGCCTCGTGCGTGCAGGTCGTCGTCTTCTCCATGGGGGACGACTTGGTGATGTGGACCCACCCCGAGGGGCTGATTTGCTTCACGTGGTAGAAGCGCAGCAGCGGCGGGATGTTCGCCTCGTACAGCTCCAACTTGGCCCCCTGGTACGGGTACCCCGACGGGCGGAGACACATCTTCTTCCCGTCCCGGTAAAACTTGCAGACCGGGACCGTCCGGGCCTCGTACCACAGGTTGCGGACCTTGTAGAAGGCGCTCATGTTGTCGAACTTGAAGTACATGAACTTGTGAAAACACTCCCCGTCGAACCCAAACAACTTTTTACGGCGGACCACGTTGTACTCCACGATGGACTCGGTCGGCATTCTTTTCTCTTTCAAATGCTCGACGAACTTGCGCACATCGCGGTACTCGAAGTGTTCAGGGGCTTTGCAGTAAAAGATCGGCTTGTAGCCGCTCACGTGGACACTGTAAGTGGCCCCTTGCTCGTCGATCCCGAAGAGCTGCACCATGAAGACCATGTTCCCCTCTTCCGCCTCATGGTAGATTTGGCTGTCGGTGATTTTGAACCGCATGGTGGGTTGTATAGATGCCACAAATTTATATTGCTTTATAAGTATGGAAGCGAATTTGAATAGCATCCTCAACCGATTAGGCGTGGCCCAGACCCTCATGCCCACCCCGGACACGCAGATCGGCAACCTCACCTACGGCGACCTGGAGAGAATCATTAAATTCGTCGTTCAAACGAACCCCGTGCGGTGGTACGATGGACAAAACTTTTGGAAAAACCCGAGGGTTTCCTTGTTTAACAGATACCCCGCGTTAAACGTAACGGACCTCATGACTCGAGTACAGGGCCGAACGTTCACCCTTTTCCCCAGGCTCTGTGTCCCCCCCCAAGACCCTATAGTATTAGTGTTAAATACCGAAATCGATGACGAGGCCCACATAAATGCCTGCATAAGGCATGCAAACACCAACTGCATTAATGCCGGAACTCAGGTAATGATCGACAGTAGACAGTGTGAATTTACGGTTCCTCCTCAACAACTCAATTTACAGCCGCTCGTGAATTTTTTGACGACCGCATCCAGGGGGCTTAGCACGGTGACGCCTCCGCCGCATGTCGTCCAGGCCATGGCCCTCAGTAGAAGAGGTGGTTCCAAATTTAGGAGAAAGACGGCTCGCCACAAACGAGTGTATGCTAACGACACGGTTCAACCGCGCCACATGGGACGAGTGGGTCGCCCAGGCCCGCGTCAATGGCCACTTTAGTTACTACAGCCCGCGGCGCATTTCTTCGACCATCACCAGTAATTGTATTCTCGTTCTTGAACTGGACAACGACAAAAACGAGGTGATGGGCATCGGCGTCATCCGTAACGCCCCCATACACGACCGCATCGACACGTTCAGCCGCAAATGGTACAACCGAGTGCGCTACGTCTGCCGCCGCCGCATCGGTCGGGACAAGCTCGACGTCCCGATTAAACTGGAGACGGGGGAAGAAGTGCGGCTCTTGCAGTATTTAGATGACGTCTGCTTCAAAGGCCGATCGCACTGCAAGCGGAACTGCGGCATTACGAGGTTCCCGGCCAAGTTCAAAGTCCCGGTCGACGCTGTCAAGAAGCTGGTTATAACGGAATGCATGGAAAAGCCGTCTCATAAAATGGAAGTGCATACGGTGGGACTCGAACCCACGAACCTATAGGGACTCGCTCTTGAGGCGAGCGGATTTGACCGCTTTCCTACATATGCTGCACACGGCGGGGTTCGAACCCGCGAACCGCTAATGGGACTCGCTCTTAAGGCGAGCGGATTTGACCGCTTTCCTACATGTGCTGTGTGTGTGTGTCGGCGAACACACTTTATTTTTTTTTTAAGCATTGGGGCGGTTAGTAAGGCGGGTCTCGTACATGAGCGGCCCGCCCTTGATGCCCGTCACATGGGTCGCGGCGTAGGGCTGCGGCTTGCCCTGCACCGCCGTCTTGTCGAACTCCACGTACTCGCCCTGGACGAGGTAGCGGTAGCTCTGCTTGTTTTGTTCGTTCACGGTGATGCCCGTGTGGTGGACGAAAATGTCTTGCTCGTCGTCGCCGTAGGTGATGAAGCCGAACCCGGTCTTGTTGTTGTACCACTTGACCCGTCCAATCGTTCGGCTCATGTTACATACATAGTATTAGGTTGCTTTATTATCTTTTTTTTTGTACATGACTTATAAAAAAAATGGCGCAGGAACTATTCCGCCATTTTCTGCCGACGCAGCACGGGGTGCTGGTGTACGGGTTGCCCCCGGGGGAGATCCCCGGAATCGCCCGAGCGTACGGTCGCCAGGTCTACGTCTGCTCCGAGGCGTTCCCCCCCGAGCGCGGGCGCGTCACCTACCTCGGGCGCGAGGCCCTGGCCCAGTTTATTTCTACAAATTCAGAAAAGGTTCTTTCGGAGGCCTTCCGCGGCAGCATGGTGATCCTCGACGCCCCCCTCTCGGAGATCGGCCGACTCCTCCAGTGCACGCAGGTCAAGCTGGTCCTCCTGTCGCCCTCCGCGCTCTTGGGGGACCCCCTCGCGCTCGTGAACCTCCTGCGCCAAAACGACAGGCTGCCCGCCCTCACCGCCCTCGCGGACGCGGCGCCGTACGTGCGGTTCGTCGCGCCCGCGCCCCGGGCGCCGCACCGCGTCTACCCGAAATCGTTCGCGCCGTTCGGCGGGCACATCGTCGTGCCGAACGACGGGGTGAAGAGAACCCTGGAAAACATCGACGTCTACCCCGTCCGGTGTTCGGCGGAACAAGCCGCCGCCTACCAGACCGCCCTCCGCGCGAACGAAGACACCCCTTTCAAACAAGCCGCCCTCATGAGCCTCACCATGGCGTACCCCAACGGGCTCTACGGCAAAGACGGGCTGCAGAGCGTCCTGGACCGCGACTACCAGTACCTGCCCGGGGCCGAGCGCGTCTTCTCCAAACTGCCCACCTACAGCGCCAAGCTGCACGCCGTCTGCGCCCAGGCCGCCGCGTGCGCGGGCGTGGTCCTCATTTCCACCAAGTTTGTGGAGGGCGGGGCGATCCCCGCGGCCTTGGCGCTCGAGGCCGCCGGGTTCCGCCGCTACGGCGGGCGCTCCTTCTCGACCACCCCGGGCAACGGGAACTTCTACGCCCTCCTCACGTCCGCCGACCCAGACCCCTACGAGGGCGCGAAAGTCATCGTCACCACCACCAACGACCGAACCTTCAAAAATGTCCGGCAAGTTCACGTGTTAGAACCCTGGTGGCACATGGAACGGATGGAGCAGCTCATGGGGCGCTGCACGGGCCCGGGCAGCCACGCCGACCTGCCCCCCCACGAAAGAAACATTCAAATTTTCCTCTACGTCTCCATCTTGCCCCACGACGAGGAGGGCTACGACCGCCACATGTATCGCTGCGCCGAGGCGCGGGCCGTCGAATCCTGGCGCCAGCTCGCCCCGCTAAGAAAGACCCTCCTGCCAACCGACCCCCCCGTCCAGCAAACGCTCGCCGACGGGCAGCGCGTCGACCCGCCCCCCCACGACGTGGACGCCTGGATGGGGGCGGGTTGAATTCCGCGAATTTCTATTTAAATATACCCACTTAAACAAATGGAAATGGAGGCCATTTACGTGAAGTCGCTCCTCAGTCGGCAGGTGTCGGTGCCCATGCGCAACGTCGGGGGGGACATGCGGACCATGTTCGAGCGCGTCCTCTCCTCCCTCGGCGGCGCGTGCACGGTAGAGGGGTACGTGAAAAGACACTCCGTCCACGTGGTGGCGTTCTCGTGCGGCACCCTGCAGAGCGCCAACATGGTCACCACGGTAGAGTTCACGTGCCTCATCGCGCACCCCTGCGTCGACCAGACCATCGCCTGCAGGGTGGACACCAACACCACCGCGGGGCTCAAGTGCTCGGTCCACGTGGAGGAGTCGCCCTACGTGGTCTTCGTGCCGCGCGACCACCACCACTCGAAGGGGCTCACGGTCTACAAGGAAGGGGACCTGATCACCGTCAAAATCATAGGCCATCGGTACGAAACCAACGATAAGTTTATCTCTGTCATCGCATGCCTCTTGGACGACGACGACAAAGATGACGACATAGGGCACGTGTTCGAGGGCCAAATCGAAGTGGCCGCGGTGACGTTGTCCGACATCAAAGCCCACCCAGAAAAGACCTACGTCATCGACGACAACAAATCCCCCGCCCAGCAAAAGTCGTGGACGCAGCACCCGAACGTGGTCATGTTCAGGTTTTCCAAAATGACCGACCACGAGAAAACCCAGGCCACCATCGACGCCCTCATCGACCGCATGAGGGACGCCACCGTCCTCGTCTTCCCCGAAGCCTTCGGCCACACCCTCAAGGCGCAGGCCCCCACCACCTACCTCTACCTGGCACAACGGCTCTCCGAGCTCAACTACCAGATGGAAGACGACTCCCCGTCCGAGTCCTCCTCCTCGTCGTCGTCGGGAGACTCCGATTTTTAAATTTTTGAAATTTCCATTTTAGAAAAAGACGCCGATACAACCCACAGAATGATCCCCGTCAAGTGCTTCACCTGCGGCGCCGTCATCGCCGACAAGTACCGCCTCTACCTCCGCCTCCTGGGGCGGCGCCCGGACAACCGCGTCAAGTACTACCCCGGGCAGGGCACCGACGACATCCCAGAAAAGTCCGACGAAGGGAAATTGATGGACGAGATGGGCATCACCGCCACCTGCTGCCGCATCCACTATTTGACCCACGTTGACATTGAATAAAATTTTGTAAGTCCCTATATATATGAGTTTTAACCGCAGAACAGCTTTCCTTCGGCGGTGCTTGACCTTGAGTAAAAAAACATCATTTTCCTTACCCTTAGACATCCTGTCGCGGCGATTTCTCAGACAGTCGACCGGGGATTACAAAGTGGTGAAAAGTGATCAAGAGGGTCAAACATGGGACGAGATCAAAACTTCGGCGGCCATCTCCAACAACGCCACGCGGGTGCGCCGCAATTGGTACCTTAAATGTTTGATGGGCAGCAGTGTCCTCCCCAGTATCTTTTTTTCCAAAGGCAATAGAGATATATTCGTCCCCAAATTTAGAATCGACTATCGCAAGTTAAGAATCCATTTCACCCCCATGCGTAAAGTACCACTTAAGATGTTAGAAAACGCGTTGTTTAGGAGGTACATACTTAGTCGGGATGACGACTACAATGTTGGCAAATACACGCCGTTTGTGTACCGGGACATTAACGACGATATTACGATCCTTACGATGGACGAGTCCATAGAGGTGGTGTCTCTCGAAGATGATGGCGACGAGAAAACCGTCGGGGAACACACTTTCACGCGCCAAGGCGTCAACTGCATTGTCGACGGAGGAGTTAATTTGTTTATTGCTAACGTCACGCCTGTCGACAGTAGATCTGTTCCCTCTCATGGTACAGGAATGCCACCTTTCCCTCCACAGTTTCAACTACCCAATATATTACCTGCGTTCTATTACTATGACGCGAAGAACCAACCGAATATGCTAACTGAACTCGACCAAGCAGAGTACCCAAATGTTGTTAACGAATCGGGTGAATATATCTTTGAAGGTTATCCTGTTTGTTTTGTAGGAATTCAACCAATTGTCTACTAGATAAATGCGACAAAAATAAGTTTGTGTCAAAAACCATTTAAACAGCAACCCACATAAGAGTGTATAAAATGCCGCCAAAGAAGTCCACCGTTTCTACCCCTGCTCCTGCCCCTGTCGCCGTGAAGGAGGAGAAGCCTCCCGCGGTTGTCAGCGAGCCCGAGGTTGTCGAGGTTGAGACCGAGGACCTCGCGTCGGCATATGCCACATTCTCCACCAAGCTCGTCGCTCTCCGCCAGGGGCTCGCGAGCCTGATGACCGACTTCAAGACCCTCCAGAAGCGGGCTGAGCGCGAGGTGAAGGCGGCCCAGAAGGTGAGCAACCGCCGCAAGAACCCGAACCGCGCCCCCAGTGGGTTCGTGAAGCCGACGCTCATCAGCGACCAGCTGGCCGAGTTCCTCACCAAGCCCAAGGGTGCGATGGTCGCGCGCACGGAGGTGACCCGCGAGATCAACGCCTACATCCGCGCCAACAAGCTCCAGGACCCGACCAACGGGCGCAAGATCAACCCGGACGCCAAGCTCAAGAAGCTCCTGGCGCTCAAGGCCACGGACGAGCTCACCTACTTCAACCTGCAGCGGTTCATGAGCCCGCACTTCCAGAAGGCGACTCCTCCTGCCACCGCCTAAATGCGCGCAGATGAACAAAACCCCAAAAAAACAAAATAAAAAATAAAAAAAAACACAGATTGAGTAGTTCAGCGGTTAGAACGCGTCGCTTACACCGACGAGATCGTGGGTTCAAATCCCACCTCAATCCTAAAAAACGGTAGTGAAGGCCTTCCGTTTCCCCACATCGAGGTACGTTTCAGTCAACAACCCGTTCGCCGAAATCACCTGGTGCCCCTCCACCTCCACGTGGTAGTAGACCACCCTCTCGGAAGGCACTCTGTAAATTTTATCACCCATCAACCTTTTGGCGGGCACGCGCTTCTTGCGCAAGACCACCCCGTGGTTCCCCGACACATAAACGTCCTGAAAGGGCATCCCGACGCTCAGCGCGTCCTTTGTGATGCAAATGGGTTGGTGTCTAGGACCCGGTTTTGATTTCGAGTACTTGCCCACCCACCGGATCGGCACCACCCGAAGGTCCCGTTCGTGGAACTTGTTTTCGAGGATGTCCCCGTACGAGACCAGCTGGTCCTCCTTTGTCAGTGCTTCGACTGGCACGTACCCCCGAGACGTCAAAATTTTAGTCCCTTCTAAGAAACACGCCGCCGTTGCTTCCAGCACAAAGTCTTGGAAGAGGGCCAGATCGATGTAGTCCGGGTGAAGGTCACTTGAATAGTTGTTTGCGTCATGCCCGTTTGTAGTTAAAAACGGTCCATTTGCATAGTATCCAGTAGGTACAACTGTACCAGGACTGAAGTTCGACCCTATTGGCAAAGTACCCTGGTAAGGTATGTCGGCTCCTGTTTCCGAAAGGATTGTATTTTTAATTTGGGTGTACATGTAGTCCCATGTAATGTCCTGGTATGCGCCAACCTTATATTTTGTCTCGTCGGACACTAATCCAGGTGCATCATTCAACTTGTCATAATTAGCTTCCCAGGTGTTGTTCATTGCAACCCTGTACGCCAGACATATATTGAAATCTGCATCGGACGCAGAACTAATGTCATTATTAAAAGACCCCTTATAATATGGGTTGGACATGATGTAAATAGGTCCAGAAAGGTCGGTGCCGTCTGCATTGCTAACATCAACTTTTCCGAAAAAATTGGCGTATGGCTGGTATCCAGGACAGAAGGATGAATATAACCATGGATATTTAGAACCTCCATAAATATCTGTATTTGACCTCACCCGATTCAGATAAGTTGAATACCCCCCGATTGGCGGATTATCATAGGTTTGAGAGTTCGCTTCAGCCATTGGACCGTCCGCAGTGCCGTTTTGGACATATAACATGTAATAAAGATACCGATGGAAATAGCAAAATCGGTCATAGTCTTGTGTCAATGCCGCCGTCAGTAGTTGATACGAGAACATTTCCATCGTAACATTGCAATTGTTAGAGGCGGTTGAACCATCATCATAACCCCAGCTCGTGTCGCAACAAGACCAAATATTGAACAACTTGGTCGGATATGTCGGCAGTAATCCATTCGTCGAGGTCAAGGGGCCACCCTTCCAATTTGTGCCGCTTCCAGAATAATTCACCCCGGTGATCAAATATTGAGATAAATATGCGACCTTACCATTATTATACGGGTCATACTTGCCGAAACCTTGACCAATGTATCCGATGATCCAATACGTGTTGATTATATCTTCAGCTAAAGAATACGTTGTTGTGTTATCGGATGATGCGTTTTTATACACCTCTATTCCATTAAATTTACTTGAGGTGGTAAAGTCTACACTGGTGGTTTGTAAATATTTTTGAACCGCAGGATACTTCTCTTGTCCTTCATTCGTGAGCAAAAATGAAACAATACCCACCGATATTTCTTGAACGCCTTGATCCTTGACGTTAAAAAAAGGATAGGCCAGTGTTGTAGGGTCCGACGCAGTTGCCAAATTCCGAAGTCCATACAGGTCAATGTACGAAATGTACCCAGCAGAGGTTGCTCGGTAGCTGTTTAATGAAAATATGGCGTTATTCTTCGACGGTAAATAATACGTTCGAGGGTCAGAGGCGGAAGTGTAATGCGTCAACGTTTCATTTCTGTAATAAATCGCATCCACCGCGGCGAGCATGGGTATGACTACGGCGGTATTGTTTGAGTCGCATGAAGTCAGTTGAAAAACGCTGAAGTTTGTGGATATTTTGTTAGAGTTGTAGGTGTAAACTTGGTATAAATAATCAATCGATGACACCGCCATCTTCATAATGGCAGTTTTTTCATTATACCTGAATAAATACTTTGCCAGACGGTGCCCCCATCGAACGTTATCACTTCCAAAATTATTACTCGACGTATCAAACCCGTTAGTTGTGTCGTATCCACTGTACGTAGAAAACACTGGTAACTTGGACGGAATATAACCGGAAGTTGATGTCGTGTCAGTAATAACATATGTTGTAATATCGGTCCCTGCTGGCGGGGGTGACCCACTGTTAGAGATATAATATCCGCCCCCTGTGATACCGTAGCCGTTGTTAGTTCCGTCCCCTGTGAACAATGCGAGCAATACATTAACATTATCGGTATAAATTGATGTAAGAATTGTTATGTCATCGTAGTATTTCCGGTAGTTTGAGTTGTACGTCATATAATATATAGAATCCAAAAAAATTTAGGAGTTTGAAAAAACGGTAGTGAACGTTCTTCGCTTGCCCCCTTCGAGGTACGTTTCGGCCCGCACGCCGTTCGCCAGGATGCACTGGTGGCCCTCCACCTCGACGTGGTAGTAGACGGCCTTGTCGACGGGCACCCGGTAGACGGTGCTGTCGTTCACCAACCTTTTCAACGGGACCAGTTTCTCGATCAGCACCACGCCGTGGTTCCCCGACAGATGAACCTCCTCGAAGGGCATCCCCATGGAGAACGCGTCCTTCGTAATACAAATGGGTTGGTGTTTCGGAGGCGGTTTTAGTTTCGTGTATTTGCCCACCCACCGGATCGGCACCACCCGATCCGTTGGTTCCCAGTACCGATTGTCGTGAATGTCGCCGCAGGAGACCACCTGGTCGTCCCTCTGCAGTTCCTCCACGGGCACGTAGCCGCGGGTCGTCAAAATTTTAGTCCCTTCTAAGAAGCACGACACACTGGCATCGTTGACCCAGTCGGTGTACAACCCCAAATCGATGTAATCGGGGTGAAGTTCTGTCCCATATTGAGTATCATGGCCTAGCGTCGTCAAATGTTTACCCTCCAATATTTCCCCAACATAAAAATTAGAGGACTCGCTCGGTCCGGTAAATGGACCATCTGAAGGGGCGTTCGCAGACGTAGGGTCGCCATCTGCATACTTACATTGGTGACCTGTAGGAGCGAGCATGGTGTTTTTAACTTGGGTGTACATGTAGAACCATGTTACGTCTGACCCAACTTTGTTCTTCACCGCTTGAGGTGTGTTCGATGGGATCAAGGTATCCTTATCGCCAAAATCCGCATACACCCCGTCTGACCGCGTTGATGCGAGATGGGCTAACTTGTACGCTAAACATACATTAGAATCCGCATCAGTAGCGGAGTACATCCCTGAAGTGTATTTGTAATACGGGTTAGCCATGTAAAAGATAGGTTTAGTGATGTCGCTTGGGGTTACCACCTCCTTTTTAGTAACGAAGTTTATATAGGGTTGAAATCCTGCACAATACGACACATATTGCCATGGCTGGCCCTTATTTGAGTTGTCGGGTGACAGCATAATTACGGTTGCTGTAGCATTAGGATTCTCTGGGGTTGGGCTACTATATGTTTCTTGGTACCCCATACGTCTATTCACATAGGGGGTTACATATTGCGGGTTAGGGTTAATGTTACCTGTCGCTGGATCTGTATATGGTACAAATATCGGAGTATTCTCAGCTCCTGGTGGGGCGGCCCCATAATAAATGGTAGAGTTTGGCGTGGAGGGGTATACAGTGCCATTATTGTCGGCATAGGTTGGGGTGTTTGCATCGCCCATAACGCCACCTTCAGGCGTTCCGTTCTGAACGTACAGTAAATAGTAGTAACCCCTATGCAGGGCGCAAAAAAATGGAAAGTTCCCAGTCGCAGCCGCCACAATCATCTGGTATGACACTATTTCCAAAGTAGGACCAATATAGTTGCACATAGGTGCCGGAATAACCCCCGGAGTACTACTATCCAGAGGTGTCCATCCAGTATCGGCACACGTGTAAATATCAAATAATATGGCATTATCGCAATCGGCGCTCTGGTCTACCGGTACATAGGTTCGGTCCCATACTGCAACACTGCTGACAAGACCACTTACATTCACATTATCGATCATGACCTGCATTAAATACGGTTTGTATTGGTTTGAATATCCTGAAGTTCCGTATGTAGTACTCCCCGGATACCCAAAAAATTCGCCTAAGAATGCAATCTGCCAATACGTTTTAACAATATTGTCTACTATGTTTTCGGTGGTCGTATGGGATGAGTTCGAATATACTTCAATATCGGTGTACTGGCTCGTTGTGATCGTAGTGGTATCCCCGAATAAATACGTCTGAAACAAGTTGTAACTACTGGCCATGGCTTCATTCGTCATTAAAAAGCAAGCCATGCCCAATCCTGCTTGCTGAGCTCCGCCGCTCCCTGGAATATTAAAAAACGGGTAAGTTCGATTGCTGGTGGGGTCACTTGGTGAGGTTGTGTATAGCCCGTATAAATCCATGTAGGAAATGTAACCCGAAGTTGTCGCCGTGATGGTGTTCACATTATCATACAACAGCGAGTTTGTATCGATTGTGTTCGGCAAGTAATATATACGCGGGTCATCACTCATCGAATAATTAGTAAACATTTGGTCGGCATATTGCAATGCGTCAATCGAACATATCATAGGCATAATCGTAGTCGGGTCATTCGTACTTTGATAATTGAGAGTGTATATATTGATTAAGTTTGATAAATTGTGAGCGTTACCATTATTCATGTAAACGTAAAATAAGTATTCAGTGGCGGATTTCAGCACGGCGACAACCTCATCTATTCTGTAAACCGAAGAGTTCACATTAGCAAACACATCTTTCGAGAGACGCATCCCTAAGCGTACAGTGTCTGCCCAGAAAGAAATAGGATTCTCGTAACCAGTGTCTGGGTACATTGAGGTGTTGTAATTCCACGAGCTCTCGCATAACAATTGACCCGAAGGGCTCGCAATTGATGATTCGATTATGTACGCTTTGTAAACGTTCCCAATCAATTTACTTGGTAAATAATTCCTAATTCCACTAGTTACGACAGTTTCTGGCGAAACATCGCAAATATCAGTTGTACCAAAAAAATTGGTAGCGCCATTAATTTGTATTGTATAATTCGAAGCTTCCCCTTGTGGGTTACTATTTGGATCAAATGTTTGTGGTTGGTAATACTGTGACCCGTCACGAAAGACATTTCCTTTTAAAAGTGAAAGTAATGCGTCAGTGTTTTCTTGTAAGATTGTTTGTGGGTCATAATAAGTAAACGATGGAACTGTAACCGACATATAATATTATACCTCCAAAAATAAATTCAGACGTTCGCCTTCTTTGGAGGGACGCACCCCGCGTTCCTGGCCCGTCGAAGGGCGCTCTTGACGTCGTTCTGCACGTAGCCGCCGTAGTCGACGCGGGCGATCGTTTTTGCCACAGGTTTGATTCCTAAAAGGGCGGTTCGCTGGGAACTGGAGACGGAGCCTACCTTGGGTTTGATGATCGGCGTGTTGTTGCGGGCCATGCTGCGGTAGGCGGCGAATCGATTGTCGTGCGAGTTTGTTTCTGACGCAAAGGTCGTGTGGGTCGTTCTGAACACGCCGATCGATCTCATACATCATGGTACTTAAAAAAAAAAAGAGTTAGGCGCTATAGTTCACGGTCAACAGGCGACGCCGTCCGTCGCCAATCGGGGTGATGTTGACGAGCGGCAGATCAAACTCGTAAAGCCCCGACCCAGAAAGGGCGCGGCCCGTGGTCGACGACGTCAGCACCACCGTGCCGACCGAAGAGTACAAAAATTTGAGGAAAAGAACGGACACTCCGGACTCTTCGTGCAGGGTTAACGTGGTCTCACAATGTTTATAGGGGAGCCGTTTATCATTTGGGTCGTGTTGTGGTTGATGGTCTTTGCGATTTATTTTTTTTAAAAGGAGACTTGCGTTTCGTTGCGGGCTTCTTCGGCGTCTTGCCGCGCGGCGGGTACTGAAGAAACCACTCTTCAAATTCGTGCGAGTCCCGGTCCAAACTCGCGTACATGTTCTTCTTTTCGGCCCGCATGTCGCCCAGCGTCTGTTGCTTCCCGTAGCAGTCCATGGTGAAGCGCTGCAGCTCCTTCTTCCGGGTCAGACGGTGTCTCTGCTGGATGCCGAAGAGCGCCTGGCAGAGGCACAGGATGCGCCGCTCGTCAAAGTAGGGGCGGTTGGCGTAGAGAAAGGTCAGGTAAAAGCTGAAGAGGGTGTCGATGGTGCCGATCTTGACCGAGTTGCCCTTCTGGTCCACCACCCTGTTGTAGCTGTGGCAGGCCACGGGGCTGAAGACGAAGAGCAGGTAGTGGCCGTTGACCGAAATGGAGTAGTGCGGCTCGATGAGCGACCCGATGGCGTCGTGCGTTTCCAGCTTGGGGTGGTGGTCCTGGAGGGCCTCGATGAGGCGGCTGCAGGTCTTGAGTGGGTCGGTAGAGATGACATCAAATTCGGTTACATTTTCAATGTTGGCGCCCCCGAGGTACATTTTGTTGGCGTACCCGCCGATGAAGACGACGTCGTCGGCCACCAAGGTTTGGTGGGTCCGTCGGTAGATCTCTTCTGGAATTTTGACGGTGGACCTGGCGCACCTGCTGCGCCCAAAGGGGAACGCCTGGTTCAAGAGGAGGAGCCGCTTGTAGACCTTGGCCCAGCGGCTCACGTCGCCGTTCGGGTGCGAGAGCTCCAGGTACATGCCCATTCTCAAGAAGTTGACGGGGGCGTATTTGATGCCGTCGACGGTCGTCGCCTCGGCGCTGATGCGTTTGAAGAGGTCCGGGTGCATGTACGAGAGGTCGACGATCGGGTTTTGGTTGACGAAGAGTTTGAACGTGTTGTGGTGCACGCCCGTTTTCGCCTCGACGTCGTCGAAATGGCGGAGGTAGATGTCGGCCAGCGCCTTGATGAGCTTGAGCGCGTCGGGGGTGTACGCGTCGTAATCGGGGAGCTCGTAGCGGTAGTCGTAGAACTGCAGGGCCTTCGGGAGGATGTTGTTGATGGCGGTGCCGCCGTACATGACGCACTTGTGCTTCCTCAAAAAGTCCTCGGCGAGCTTCAGCATGAGTTTGGTGTCCTTCTCGCCCATCAGCTCGGCCCCCTGTTTCTGCTCAATGGCCTTGACGGCGTTTTCAAGGACGAGTTCCTCGCACGCTTCGAACGAGAGCCCCTTGCAATGCCCCATTTTATATTATATGCGGATACTTTAATGAACGCCCTGGTTAAATCTATACTGCGCGCGCTGAAGGAATGCCCGCGCGTTGAGGCGCGCGTCACCCGGGTCGCGCGCCCCGAGGTCGACTGCCCCGAGGAGTACGTCGCGGGGCTGGGCGCCACCGTGCAGTACCGGGCCGTGCTAGAGGGGCAACCTCTCCTAATCACCTTTTCGGGGAGTCACCTGAAAGACTACGCCCAAGAATTCCAGGTCGCCTGCAGCATCGTGCGCCTCATGTACCAGCACGCGGACCCGATGCCCTTCGTGGGGCACGTCCTCTTCTCGCCCGCCCGGAAAATGTTGCCGCAGCGCGGGGTGGTGTTGGGGAAACCGGAGATCAACAGCGGGTACTGCTACCCCGAGCGGGAGCTGGTCGTCTACCGCGAGGAGGAGTGGGTGCGCACGTTCAGCCACGAGTGCATGCACTACTTTAAGTTGGACGCGCTCTTGGACGGGGTAAAGTTCAAGTACCCCTGGGTGCGGTTGGCGGAGTCGCACTGCGAGGTGTGGGCGCGGCTGATCACGTGCTGCCTCTGCGCCCTCCGCCAGAAGATGGCGGTGCCGCGCGTGCTGCAGTTTGAACGGTTGTTCTCCTGCTACCAACTCTTGAAAGTGTTGGACCACATGGGGCTCGCGTACGCGGACATTTTGCACGGGCGCATGCAGCGCTACCAAGAAAAGACCAACGTCTACGCTTACATGGTCATCACGGCGGTGCTCCTGAACACCCCCGACTACTTTCTACGGTGCAAAGAGGACAATCCTAAATTTCTAAACGCCTCCCTTGCCATGCCCGCCCTCTTCGAGACCCTCCAGTGGAAGCTGGTCCCCGCGCTCTCCCGGATCGAGGCGCAGTTCGCGCGGGACAAGTTGCTGAACGACGACTGGTACCGCACGCTGGCGTTCACGTCTACAGATCGAAATTGATCTCGTCTTCGAGGGCCTCGGCCGTTTCGGGCTGGGCTACCGGGATGTGGGTGCCGCCGACCACGGTCCGCATGGCGGTGATGACCAGGTACGACGTCGGCGTCAGGTAGACGTAGATGCCGCTCGGGGACTTGGACTCTTCGAAGTACGCCTTGATGGCGGCGGCGCTCTGCTTGAACCGGACGCCCTCGAACACCACGCGGGACACCGTCGCGGTGCGCGGGTAGAAGGTGGCCTTGTCGACGGTGGCGAACGCCTGGACCGCCGTGTAGGGGTTCAGGGACCGCGGCACGTAGGGGGCGACGAGCGTGATGCCGACTTCGCCGGGCATCACGGGCGAGTCCTCCACGACGACGCTCCCCTTTTGCGGAATGTAAATGGAAATGGGTGATTTCGGCTCGGAGGCCACTACGAAGCGAACCTTGAAGGCGTCCATGAAGTCGGCCATGATGTAGGGTCCCGTTTTCAGCAGGTTGTGCTCGCGGTGGCGGTCCATGAAGTTGATCTTCTCCCGGAACTCGGCGTGGCGGTAGGTGACGCCCTCGAAGTAAATGTTCAGCCCGCCCTTGGCGGAGGGCACGACCCGGACGTTGGTCGCCTCCCCGACGGTCCGGTGAACCTCCCGGATGAGCGCGTTGACGTCCACGGGGACCTTGCCGCCGTTCACGCTCAGCACCTGGGGCACCCAGGTCATGATGCTGGCCATTTTTTTTTGAAGTTGTGCCAAAGCCTTTTCGAAAATTACAAATTTAAACAAAATAATACGTCCTTCCCCACATGAGGGTGTTTGTTACAATGACCCCGCGCGAGTTGGAGGAGGTCTTGCGGCGGCCGTGCACGACCGAGGCCGTCACTATGGTCTACAGCGATGAGGGAATTTTTGAAATTGGGCGTAAAATCTACCGCTGGAGCATCACCGACGGGGAGGTGGTGGGGGGCAGGGATGCGTCGACGGTGGCCCTGAAAGAAAGCTGGCAAATTCCGTTCCCGCACGACTGCGTCCACATCGAGCGCCGCGTCTACCCCGTGGACGCGGCGACCCAGTTCGTGGTGGACGTGTCCAAGACGACGACCACCTACTTTAGGGGAAGATGCCAGGACGTCGACGCCTGGCTACGCGGCGTTAAAGTTGTGGAGTAGGTTCTCGGAGTTGTCGTTGACCACCTCGCCCGTGAGCCGCGCGGACTCGAAGATGGTGCGGACGATGTGCTCGGGGGCGGTGCTGCCCACCCGGGTCAGGTTGTGCTCGTTGGTGTAGGAGACCACGTCGGTAAGGGGTTGGTTGTGCAGCTTCTTCTTTTCGCGCTCGATCGACTTGATGGTTTTGATGTCGTTCACCCGGACGGACACGGTCTTGCCCTTGGACTTTCCGAACGTGGCCACGGCGACGACCCGGGGCACGCTCCGGGTCTGCTTGTAGCTGCGGAGGGTGGGCTTCTTGCCGTTTTTCAGGCACCCGTAGGAGGGCTCGCCCCCCGTCGGCGTCGGCGCGGGCGTCGGCGCGGGCGTCGGCATCGGGTCCGTGTCGATCGAGTCCAAAATGGTTGAAACCTTGTTCTTGACCGTCTTGCGCGGGGCGAGCAGCGACGGTTTAATAATGATGGTTTTTTTACTCATAGCAGAACCGTGGAAATAATTTTCAAACGAACGAACGCTAAAGCGAGCGCAGGCACATGGAGTAGAGCAGGCGGTAGGCGTAGTAGGTCACCAGCGGGCTGAGGGCCAAGAGGGCCATGTTCACCTGACCCTTTTTATTGAAGAGGGCCGTCGCCAGCGTGACGACGAAAATGGCAAAGGAGAGAACGGCTAAAATGTAAAAGTACCAGCAGTTTTCTCGTCCAAGTGGGCTGAACAAATCGTACATGTATACTATATTTACAAAAAATGTTTGGGTTCATCATTACCCGCCACGTAACTACGGAAACGGCCGCCAAGTATTGGGTCGAGTGCGTGACGCGGCTGCGCAAGTTCTACCCGGAGAACCCGATCGTCATCATCGACGACGCGAGCCTGCCGCGGCTGATCGCCCCGCTGCAGGTGGCGAACGTGACGGTGGTCCAGAGCGAGTTCCCTAAACGCGGGGAGCTGCTGCCCTACTACTACCTGCTAAAGTACCAGTGGTTCGACAAGGCCGTCATCTTGCACGACTCCGTCTTCGTCCAGCAGTGGATCGACTTTGACGCCTACTCGGACCAGCCGCTGTGGTGCTTTTACGACAACTCCGACCTCGTCGGCGTCAAGTCCCTGGTGCCCCACTTGAAGAGGGCGAGCGTGCTGATGACCTGGGTGCGCCCGCAGATGCGCGGGTGCTTCGGCCTGATGGCGGTGGTCCAGCTGGCCACCGTCCAGCAGTGGCAGGAGGAGTGCAACTTCCTGGAGCTCCTCAAGGTGGTCCAGAGCAGGCCGCAGCGGTGCGCGCTCGAGCGCGTGTTCGGCCTCTTCTTCGCCAAGCCGTCCATTTTCGGCAACATTTTCCGCTACCAGTACGGCCTCAGCTACGCCGACTACCAGCGCGGGCGCAACCGCTGCAAGTTCATCGTCAAGGTCTGGACGGGGCGATAGAATTTAGAAAAATAAAATTTAAACACATTCTATCGACCGGATAGGTAACACACATCATGGAATGGAAAGTGATCGAGTCCTACTTCGAGCGGGGCTACCTGGAGCGGCTGGTGCGCCACCAGATCGAGTCCTACAATGAGTTCATCGGCAAACAGCTCGAGGCCACGCTCGAAATGTTCAACCCGGTGGTGGTGCACTCGGACCAGTACTACAACAAGGACCTCAAACTCTACGCGCTGGAGGCGGTCATTCGGTTCACCAACCTCTGCATCAACCGCCCGCAGATCCACGAGAACAACGGGTCGTCCAAGCTCATGTTCCCGCAGGAGGCCCGCTTCCGGAACTTTACCTACGCGGCGGGCACCACGGTCGACGTGGAGATCGTCTACACCATCCGCAGCGGCGCGGAGCTGGAGGCGGTGCAGACCGTCGCGAAGACGATCAAGACCGTGCACCTCGGGAAAATCCCCGTCATGCTCAAGTCCTCCCTCTGCGTGCTGACGCAGTACGCGCACCTGCCGTCCGACGTCACGGGCGAGTGCAAGTACGACCCGGGGGGCTACTTCATCATCAACGGCTCGGAGAAGACCGTCCTGGCCCAGGAGCGCGCGGCGGAGAACAAGGTCTACTGCTTCCCGGCGAACAACGCGGGGCACAAGTACCTCTGGCAGGCCGAGCTCAAGTCCGTCCCCGACAACAAGCGCATCTCCCCGAAGCAGGTCAACATGTACCTGGTCAAGGCGGGCGCGGTCACGGCGATCCAGGTCGCGGTGCCGCGCATCCGGAAAAACATTCCCCTCTTCATCCTCTTCCGCGCGCTCGGCGTCCTCACGGACGTGGCCATCTGCAAGATGATCACCCTGGTGAACGACCCGAAGCTGGTCGAGTGCCTCAAGGGCAGCATGATCGAGGCGGCCGAGTGCCGCACGCAGGACGACGCCCTCGCCTACATCGCCGGGCACGCCATGTTCATGGCCGTCAAGCTCGACAAGCCGCAGTGCCTGGTCAAGCGCCGCGAGTTCACCGTCGAGGTGCTGGCGTCGGACCTCTTCCCGCACTGCCGCACGCGCACGCAGCAGGTCCGGATGCTCGGCTACATGGCCTGCAAGCTGCTCCGCTGCAGCGTCGGGCAGGGCAGGGGCGACGACCGCGACACCTACCTGAACAAGCGCGTCGACCTGCCCGGGGCGCTCATGAACAACCTCTACCGGAACTACCTCAACAAGATGATCAAGGACATGCAGAAGCAGATCATCCGGGAGATGAACACCGGGTCGTGGAAGTCCACCAACGACTACAGCGCCATCGTCAACGCCACCAACATTTACAAGATCATCAAGTCCAACACCATCGAGAACGGCATCAAGCGCGCGCTCTCCACGGGCGACTTTGGCCTGAAGCAGTCGTCGTCCAAGGTCGGCGTGGCCCAGGTCCTGAACCGCTTGACCTACACGGCCAGCCTCAGCCACCTCCGCCGCATCAACACGCCCACCCCGAGCGACAAGAGCGGCAAGCTCATCGCCCCGCGCAAGCTGCACGCCAGCACCTGGGGCTACCTCTGCCCCGCGGAGACCCCCGAGGGCCAGTCCGTCGGCGTCGTCAAGAACATGAGCTACATGACCCACATCACCACCTGCTCCGACGCCGACCCGCTCTACCAGCACGTGATGCCGCACGTGGTCCCGCTCGACGCGCTCACCGACGAGACCATCCAGGAGACCAAGGTCTTCGTCAACGGCTGCTGGGTCGGCAACTGCTGCGACGACTCCCAGAAGCTCTTCCTCTTCCTCAAATCGAAAAAGTACAGCGGCTGCATCAACCCCTACACGGGCATCGTCTTCGACTACGCCGCCAACGAGATCCACGTCTGCAACGACGCGGGGCGCGTGACCCGCCCCGTCTTCCGCCTGGTCGACGGCGAGGTTCCCCCCATCACCGAGCCTGTCGTGTGGGACGCCCTCGTGGTCGGCGCCAACTCCGTCCTCGAGTACATCGACCCCGCCGAGCAGAACGCCTCGCTGATCGCCATGCGCCCGACCGACAAGGGCCTCTACACGCACCGCGAGCTCCACCCGAGCACCATCTTCGGCGTCCTGGCCTCCTGCATCCCGTTCCCCGACCACAACCAGTCGCCGCGCAACACCTACCAGTGCGCCATGGGCAAGCAGGCCATCGGCGTCTACGTCACCAACCCGCAGATGCGCATGGACAAGACCAGCTACGTCCTCACCTACCCGCACCGCGCCCTCGTCGACACCCGCGTCATGAACATGCTCCGCCTCAACGACATCCCCTCGGGCAAGACCGTGGTCGTGGCCATCATGTCCCTGACGGGGTACAACCAGGAGGACAGCGTCATGATCAGCCAGGGCGCCATCGACCGCGGCCTCTTCACCGCCACCATCTACCACACCGACCGCGACGAGGACAAGAAGCTCCACGGCGACGACGAGGTCCGGTGCAACCCCGACCCCTCCAAGACCCGCGGCATGAAGTTCGGCAACTACGACAAGTTGGGGGTCGACGGCCTCATCCCCGAGAACACGCTCATCGAGAACATGGACATCATCATGGGCAAGGTCGTCCCCATCCGCGAGGCCCGCAACGACCCCTCCAAACCCAAAAAGTTCGACGACCTCAGCCGCTTCCACCGCACCGACGAGCGGTGCTACATGGACAAGAACTACATCGGGGTCAACGGCGACGGCTACTCCTTCTGGAAGGGCCGCATCCGCTGCCTCCGCAAGCCCGAGATCGGCGACAAGTTCAGCTCGCGCCACGGGCAGAAGGGCACCGTCGGCAACATCATCCCCGAGGCCGACCTGCCCTTCACCGCCACGGGCCTCAAACCGGACATCATCATCAACCCGCACGCCATCCCCTCCCGCATGACCATCGCCCAACTCAAGGAGACCCTCCTCGGCAAGGTGCTCGCCATCCTCGGCCTCTACGGCGACGGCACCCCTTTCACGGGCCTCACCGTCGCCCGCATCTCCGAAGACCTCTTGAAGCTGGGCTACGAGTCCCACGGCAACGAGCTCATGTACAACGGCATGACGGGCGAAGCGCTCAAGTCCGACATTTTCATCGGCCCCGTCTTCTACCAGCGCCTCAAGCACATGGTCATCGACAAGCAGCACAGCCGCTCCAGCGGCCCCATGGTCAGCCTCACCCGCCAACCCGCCGAGGGCCGCGCCCGCGACGGCGGCCTCCGCTTCGGCGAGATGGAGCGCGACTGCATGGTCTCCCACGGCGCCGCCATGTTCACCAAGGGGCGCGTCTACGACGCCTCGGACAAGTACGTGGTCCACACCTGCAAGAAGTGCGGTCTCATCGCCGCCTACAACGACGCGGTCGGCATCCACCACTGCCGCAACTGCGACAACCGCACCGACTTTGCCGAAGTCCGCATCCCCTACGCCTGCAAGCTCCTCTTCCAGGAGCTCATCACCATGAACATCGCGCCCCGCTTCCTCGTCAAGGACGCTTAACTTTTTTTAAACTCCCCACTTTATGTGGCGCATCCTTGTAAGCCTGCTCGTGCTAGCCTTCCTCTTCATCCGCACGCGCTTCTGGGTGCAGCAGCCCGTGCGCCACTTCTACGACTTTAAACTAGGCCCCCAGCCCCCGTCCACCCGCCACTACGACCCCCTCCATGTAAAAACCTTTCTTTACACGGACGAGGACCTTTCCCCCATCACCGCCTTCCTCCGCACCCACTCCACCAACCACTACCCAGACGAGGACGACATGCGCCCCTTCTTCACCCTCGCTACCGTCTCCGTCTACGTCGACGGCGGGCTCAAGGGCTGCATCGTGGCGCGCCCCGTCACCCTCCACCTGGACCGGACCACCTTGAAGGGCACCGTGCGCGAGTACATGGTCGCCCCGGACGCCGCCGTCGTCAAGCCGCTCCTCTGCTCGCACGGCGTCGACTGCAAATTTCCAGGCGTCTTCTACGCCGACGACCCGATCCCGTGGCTCGCCCCCTTTGTCACCCACCCCATCTGGTGGACGAACACCCACCACTTTAAAAGAGAAAAGGGCTGCCGCTGCGTCCGGGTCACGGACGCCACGATGCGCCCGCTCATCGACCTCCTCTCCGCGAACAAGACGCTCTGTAGAATCGTGCCCCCCATCGACCTCCTCCGCACCTACCTCCTCGGCAAGGTCTACAGCGCCTTCCTCGCGGTCGTCCAGGGCCGCCCCGCCGCCGCCTTCTTCTTCAAAAAGACGTCCATGCTCCACGAGAACCAACCCGTGCTCGACTGCATCGGCGTCGTGCAACGCGACCCCGCCCAGGGCGCCTTTTCGAATTTAATGCACTTCTTTCGTAAAGAGTTCCCCGTGGTCCGCGTCTACGGCCTGGCCCACGCCCCGACCACCCCCGCCTTTCGAACCACCCACCGCCGCTACTACCTTTACGGCTACTACTGCAAGACGTTCGCCCCCGAGAATTGTTTTTTACTTTGAAACTATATATATGAGCGCGTGGGGTTACCTCATTTGCGCCTACCTGGTCACCCTCTTCATTCGCTTCCACCTCGACCTGGCCCAGAACACCACCCGCATGAAGGAGCGCCACGTCTCCCTCTTTCCACAAATTCACACCCTCCTATCTTCGCCGAATGGCCATCAGGGGCACGTAGGCCCCGTTGTTGCCGCCCCCGAATGAGTAGTCGTCGTAGTTCTTGTTCTTCGCCACCAACTTCCGGTAGGTCGTGTAGTCGGACGAGTCGTACACCCGGTGCTGGTTGCCCGACGCCCCGTCCCCCGCCTGCACCCCGTCCGCGCTGATGAGCGCCCCGAACCGCCGCCCAACGGACCCCTTGATCTGGTTCGACCCGCCCGCCGTATACTGCCGCGAGAACAAGTCCCCCGCGTTCATCGCCACCCGGAACGGGCTGCACGCCCACTGCTTCACGATCGTCGGCGGGAACACGGTCCGCAACTTCATGCGGTCCCGAGGGACCTGACTCGCCTCCCCCAAGGGGGCCACCATGCTCGCGCCTTGTTGGGTCGAAACCGTAACGGTCGGAGAAATACCGTGGTACATATATATATTCCACGGTATAAAAAAAACGGAAACAGAATGATTTAAACCCAATCCATTATGCCACTACAAATGAACGTCCCCTTCGTTCGTCGCCCCGAGTTGCGGTACATCCACCAGCAGGGGTACACGCTCGTCCGGTACAAGAAGCCGTTGAGCGACTACTCGCTCGGCATCTACCGCTCCGTCGTCTACAAGGGCGACAAGCTGGTCTGCTTCTCGCCCCCGAACTCGATGCCCCGCGACCTCTTCCTCGACCAACACCCGACCCACACCACGGAGGAGTTCGTCGAGGGCACCATGGTCAACGCCTTCTACGACACCAAGTGGGTCCTCTGCACCAAGTCGACCGTGGGCGCCAACTGCCGCTTCCACGACACCGCCCCGACCTTTCGCCAAATGTTTTTAGAGGCCGTCCCCAACCTGGACCTCCTGAACCCGGACTACGTCTACAGCTTCGTGCTCCGGCACCCGCTCAACCGAATCGTCGAACTCGTCCTCACGCCCCACGTCTCCCTGGTGGCCATGTACCGCATCGCGGAGAACACGGTCCACCCAGTGCCGCTCGACCCCCGCTTCCCCGCCCCGGGCGCCCACGGCTTCAAGGGCCTCGTCTTCAAGGACGGCTTTGCCCGCGCGAAACTCCGCAACCCCGACTACGAGGCCGCCGCTCATTTGAACTTCAACTGCTCAAATTTTACCGTCCAAACTATCAAACTATGGCAAACCCAGCAGCTCGACCTCTTCGCCCAGCACTACCCGGACCTCATGCCGCGGGCCACCGCCATCCTCACCCTCTTCAACGCCTTCGCCCACACACTTCTCTCTACCTACGTGAAAGCGTACATCCACAAGACCGCCCAGCGCCCCCTCCACCTCGTCCCCTACCTCTTTGAACTCCACCAAATCTACTTGGCCAACCGCGTGCGCGTCACGAAGGAGACCGTCTACCGCTACCTAGCGACCGTGCCCGCCGCCACCCTCGCGGCTACGATACAACACTCGCCAAGAGGTAGTAGGCGGATGGCCCCATCACCGACTCCAAGTACGCCAACAACGCGTGCTGCACCTGAGCCTCCCGCCGTCGCCGAGCCTCCTCAAGACACTGCCGAATCTGGCGCCGAACCTTGGGAAATTGTTCCATGAGCGTCCCCTCCAGACCCTCCAACAACGAGGGCCGCTCGAAGAGCGCCAACACCAAGAACCCCGGCGGCCCCAAGATCACGGACAGCTCGCGGTGACACTCCCGCAGGTAGTTCTGGGCCCAGTGCTGGTAGATGGCCATCACCTGGCGGTTGACCTCCTCATTCTGAATGCACGCCTGCAACCTGTACAACTCGCGGATATTCATGTTGTGTGTACTAAATTCGTATATCGACGACGGGCACGTTGTAAACGTCCGCGCAGACGGCCACAAACCCCGACCGCCGCCTGTAGACGCAGTAGGTTTTGATCAGGGTCGACTTCGTCAGAGTAAAAAATTCAAAGAGGGTATCTCTCGTTTTCTCCGCGTCGGTATGGTACCCCAAATGGCCGACCTGGGTGTCGAACATGAAGACCGCAGGGAAACGGTCCCGCACGAAGCTTTTGAACGCCTGCGAGTCGCTTACCAAAATCGTCGGGGTCTCCGGCGGGTGCTTGTCTAAATAGTCCGCGTATTTTTGAAAGGACGACCTCACCTGGTGCACCAATTCCTGATCCCCCAACCTAAAATGTAGCGAGGTGTACACCGTGGGACCTGTACTTTTTTCCAACATGTACCGCCGGAACATCTCGTTCGGGGTCATTATGTCCCGCACAAACGCCTGGCACTCGGCCGTGATCGGCTCTTTATACTTGTCGTTGGTGAGCCCGATAAACAGGGGCACCCCCAAGTGCCGCTCAATGTGCGGGAAAAAACATATCTTATCCTTGTTGGCGCGGATCATCCCGCTATGTTCGTGCGGCCGCGCCTTTAAAAATTGAGCGACGGGGTGCAACTGAATGTCCACGATTAATTTAAAGTTCCGCTTCTTCGACAATTGAAAGACATGAATCGTCCCGCGTATGATATCGCCTAAACCCCAAAACGAAGTGCTCGGCACGTTGCAAACTCGGGTCGTCCACACCAGAATGACGGTCGGCCGCATATAAGACGCAACCGACTTTTTTTTCCCGATTATTTAACCCTTTACTTCGATCATTCGGCCAGGAGCTAGTTGTTTACCTTTTGTCACGGTGATCGGGGTGATCGTTACAGTAGGACGAGCATTTTGAAAAATGCCGTTGCTGGCCACCGCGACCGAACTGGTGGGCGTGGTCAAGACATCCGTGCCGTTCGACGCAAAGGTAAACCGACACGACACGCTCGTGAGGTTTGCGCCACCAAGAACCAAGGTCGTGTTCGTGTTCACCGCGCTAATCATTTTCCCCTTAAAAGCCATTTTAGTGTTGTAATTGACCGTTTTGATGAACCCAGCGTGTTTCCCTTTAAGGGTGTACAACTTTGCGGTGGCCACGTATTGGTCACTTGTGTCCGTGGCATCCGCCTCTTGAATGTACTGGCGCGAGTTGGTCAACTCGTCCAGAAAGTAAACGTACTTCAACGTCGGCATATATATATTATTCTAAAATTTTTTACCACTTCTTTCGAACGTTGATCTTGGCCACGTTCTTCTTGGCCGAGCTCGGGTCGTAGGCCGCCTCGTCGTCGTCCGTCGGCTTCATGCGGTCCGACATTTCCCAGTACGCCTTCGACCCCAACTTGAACGCGCTCCGCTGCTCCGCCTTGTACCAGAAGATCTGGTCCGTCAACTTGTTGCTCTTCGAATTGTTATTAATCACCAGACACTCGTAGTTCTCCGTGCACTGGTCCATGATCTGGCAGAAGGACTCGAACGTCGGGAACATGCCCGCGTAGTTCTCGTAAATTCGCTTCCGGTTGTTGATGTACGGCTCTCTCAGAATAAAGACAAAGTCAATGTTCGTCCGGAGGTTCGGGGGAATACCCAGCGGGTACTGCATGGTGATGATCAACATCACCTTCCAATGCCGCCCGTTCATGAAAAGCAAACGCATCAACTTGTCCTTCGTCCACCCCGCGTCGTAGAGGCAGTCGTCCAGGATCACAAAGGTCCGCGGGTCGATGCTGCTCTTCTTGTACATTTCAATCTCCTTCGCGATCTGCTTCATGCACTGCTTCTGCCGCTTCAAAATGTTCTCGATGATCGTCTGGTTGTACTCGTCGTGGATGAAGAGCTTCGGGACGTGCTCCGAGTAAAAGTTGTTCCCCGCCTCCGTCCCCGAAATCACCGTCCCGATCGGAATGTCCTGCTGGTGGTAGAGCAGGTCCCGCACGATGAAACTCTTGCCCGTGTCGCGCCGCCCAATCAGCACAATGACGGGCCCTTTGCTCTCATGGGGCGAGAATGAGATGGACCGCATGTCGAACTTTCGCAACTCCAACGTCATATTAGGAGGAATTAAAAATATATGGTCCGTTCCAACTTAATTAAGTTTAGGCGGGAGTTATTTTTTAGAGTGTGTCAAGTATGTCGATCGCCTATCGGAAAAATAAAAACCCCGCGGTCTTTGCCAGTTTAGAGGCCGTCGTCGGCATGTCCAACCTACAAAACTACATCCCCCTCTACAACGCCCTCTTCGAACTGAACCCCACCAACTGGAACAACATCAACTTGGACACCGCCCACTACCTCACGGAGGTGCACGGCGCCGTGGGCCCGCTCTACCACGCGAGCGTCAACGGCACCGAGCGCAAGAAAGTCTTCTTCAAACACTGCCCGCTCTTCGACCCTTCCAAATACCTTTTAGGCACCCTCCCCGAATTTACCCTCTCTCTCCCGACGCTCGCCCCGAGCGTCCCTAAACTCGACCACGAGCACAACGCCGCCTACGTCGACGGCATGTTCTACTATTTGACCAGCCGCCTCCTGCACACCGCCAAGTTCATCCACGGCATCGACTTCTACGGCGCCTTCCTGGGCGTGAAGGAGAACTTTAAATATTTCGGCGAGGACGACCCCGAGATGCTCCTGAGCTCCACCTTTTTCACGAGCCACCTGGGCGACCTCTTCGAGGTCAACCACGACATCGCCCCGCCCTCCGACTCCAGGAACTTTAGGTCCAAAATCGAGTTCGCCACGGACGGCGTCACCGACCTCCTCACGGACGTCACCGACCTCCTCACGGACGTCACCGACGGCACGGACGTCACCGACCTCGTCACGGACGTCACCGACGGCACGGTTGAGGCCGAAGTCGTCGAACAACTCGACCCAGTGGACGACGACCTCTCCTACAACTCGTCCACCTCCTCCAACACGCCGTGCGACTTTGTCGACAAGGACCACCCCGAGTTCGACGACCCCTACGACTCCTCCCCCGAATCCATGGACGACGACCTGGAAGACTTCTGCGTCACCATCAAACAATTCCCCGTGCAGGTCGTGGCCATGGAGGGCTGCGAGTCCACCCTAGACAAACTCCTCGACCACATCGAGGCCGAAGAACTCGAGTCCGCCCTCATGCAAATCATCATGATGCTCATCACCTACCAAAAGGTCTACCAGTTCACCCACAACGACCTCCACACCAACAACGTCATGTACGTCCCCACCGACGCCGTCTACCTCCACTACCGCTTCAACAACACCAACTACAAAGTCCCCACCTTTGGCAAAATTTTCAAAATCATCGACTTTGGGCGCGCCATCTACACCTTCAACGGGCGAAAGTACGTCTCCGACAGCTTCGGCCCGCAGGGCGACGCCTCCTGCCAGTACAACACCGAACCCTTCGTCTCCCCCTCCAAACCCGTCCTCGACCCCAACCCCAGCTTCGACCTCTGCCGCCTCGCCTGCTCCATGATCGACACCTTGCCCAACACCGCCCCCTACAAGAACCTCAACGCCCTCATCCACGACTGGTGCTGCGACGACAAGGGCCGCAACGTCATGTTCAAGCGCAGCGGCGAGGAACGCTACCCCAACTTTAAACTCTACAAAATGATCGCCCGCACCGTCCACCACCACCTCCCCACCGAACAACTCAAACGCCCCATGTTCGCCAAGTACGCCTCCAAACGCGGCCACCCGACCATCATGAACATCGACCTTTTTTAAATATCGGCATAATTATATATGCTACGGTACGGCTCCAGTACGTGGTGCTGCTCGATCTGCTACGACTACGCCGCGACCATGAACCAAATCAACAACCAAGTGCGCATGCCCTCCACCCAGTACCAGTACCAGTTGACCTCTGCCTGCACCTACGTCCAACCCACCAACGAGGGCGCCAAGCACGGCTCCTACATGCGCGTCATCTACCGCCGCCGCGCCCGCTGCCAGTAAAACACGCGACGCCTAGCAGAACCAACGGCGCCAGTTTCGACGCGGCGTACATGAGCGGGTAACCAGGGGAAACTTGTTGGTCGAGCCGCACCGTCTTAATGAACCATATCACGATCGGAGCAACCATGGCCGAGACGGCCCCATCTTTCCCCCAATTCTTTTGATTCTCGGTTTGCGGGAACAGCTGGTAACAGAGAGGCATGTAGTACATGAAATTAGGCGACGCGAAGTTCAAATATAAATCCCAATCCATGCGCGGAGGGCGCATCAACTTTTCCCGAATCGACTTGCTCAAAAGGACCGCATGCGTCCCCAGCGACAGCCCTACGTACGTGTACCTATTGTACGGTACCTGGATTGACGGCAAACACCCCAACCGATAGATGAACTGGCTGTGCGTAGAGACAAACTCATCAATGTTCTTCGTATGCTCGCGAATGCGGGGGTTGAACATGAAATCGTCTTCCAACAACAAAATGGTATTGTATTTTTGG
>Ga0214923_10001369_pt1 | contig 34811 bp, 33 predicted proteins | sample LL1510_MetaG_FD_177993 | JGI IMG/M metagenome (GOLD analysis project Ga0214923, IMG submission 177993) | Freshwater microbial communities from Lake Lanier, Atlanta, Georgia, United States - LL-1510 | ecosystem: Environmental > Aquatic > Freshwater > Lake | place: USA: Georgia | collected...
TACTGCCGTAAGTGTTGTGGTTGAGGGCTAAATCGAAAGGCCGCTTGTGGAGCATTTAGGTTTAGGCCACCAGCAAACCTAGATGCTCCACAGGTAACTAAATATTTCACTGGCAATGGGCGCAACACCCAAACAAGATTCCAAACGCTCCACCTCAAAGATATTTTCCACTAAAAATCATCCATAGGAAGGTATCAACAACGACCACACTCTAAAATATACACACAATAAAGCTTGCCTCTACACATAGGCCAAGGTGGCCTAGGGCACAGCTGTTTAAGCCTGCAACAGGTAAGACTCATCAAGAATCAATGCACGGTGTGGAATGGAATTGGTTCGTGTTTGCACCGCCACCGCCCCAGGCTTACGCACTTGGCTAAATGCCCTGCGTAAAGACCTCATGCGTTTGGGCCACCGGGTGGAGATTATCGACAACGGGGCAGTGCACGGAGCACTGCGGGCCAGCCACCCAGATATTGAAGGTTTGCTTTGCCTTGATGCCACCCTGCAACCGGATCGAGAACAAGGGGGCCTAGAACTTTTAACCCGCCTGCAATGGCACGGGGAACCGGGTACCGATGAAACCCTGCAGCAATTTCGCGATCAGGTGTGCGCCCTAGTGGCATCTATCCCAGGGCTGAGCTTGCGAAAAACAGCATCAACCCAGCCCTAGAATTGATTCATTGATTAATTGCCATGGAGCCCCGGCTCACCCTGCAACAGGCTGAAATAGCCGCCGATACAACCACCCTGCGGTCGCTTGATTGGGATCGCAACCGCTTTGATATTGAATTTGGCCTCCGCAATGGCACCACCTACAACGCTTTTTTGCTGAGGGGTGAACGCACCGCATTAATTGATTCAAGCCACGCAAAATTTCGTAACCAATGGCTACCGGCCCTAAAGGATTTAATTAATCCCACAGACCTTGATACTTTAGTTATTTCCCACACAGAACCAGACCATTCCGGTTTGGTTGCAGACCTATTAGATCTCAACCCCGAACTAGAAGTTGTTGCCTCCAAGGTAGCGATCAATTATCTCGAAAGCATGGTGCATCGCCCCTTTCGCAGCCGCGTCGTAAAAAGCGGTGATTTCTTGGATCTTGGCACCAATAGCAGCAGTGGTATCAACCACAAACTTGAATTTCTGAGTGCCCCAAATCTGCATTGGCCAGACACTATTTTCAGTTTTGATCACGGCACCGCCGTGCTCTACACCTGTGATGCCTTTGGCTTGCACTACTGCAGCAATGAAATTTTTGATCTGGATCCTGGCGCCATCGCTCCAGACTTTCGCTTCTACTACGACTGCCTGATGGGCCCCAATGCCCGCAGTGTGTTGCAGGCCCTTAAACGAATTGAGGCGCTGCCACCGCTGAATCTAATCGCCACCGGCCATGGCCCTTTATTGCGCGATCATCTCAAACTATGGCTAACCAACTACGGCAACTGGAGCCGTGAACGCAGTAAAGGCGACCGCTACGCCGCTGTTGTTTACGTGAGTTCATATGGCTTCTCTGATCGCCTCAGCCAAGCCATATCCCGCGGCATTAATAAAACCGAATTGCCTGTGCAACTGGTAGATCTACGCGGCACCGATGCCCAAGAGCTATCAGCCTTAATCGGGGAAGCGGCTGCAGTAGTGCTGCCCACACCGCCCAGCAAGAGGGATAGTGAATTACAAAACAATTGGGGCACTGTGTTAGCTGCCCTTAATGCCAAGCAACCCGTGGGTTTATACGACGCCTATGGCGGCAACGACGACCCTATAGATGCCATTGCCGGCCAACTGCGGGAGTTGGGACATGCTCAAGCTTTTGCACCCCTAAGGATTCGCACGGTGCCTGATGCAGCCGCCTATCAACTCTGCGAAGAAGCGGGCACAGATTTGGGCCAGTTGCTACTGCGTGATAAGGCAATCGCCGCCATGAAGGCCCTTGATGCCGACCTAGATAAAGCGCTCGGACGCCTCAGTGGTGGCTTGTATGTAGTAACTGCGAAACAAGCCGAACGCAGTGGTGCCATGGTGGCCAGTTGGGTGAGCCAGGCCAGTTTTAATCCTCCTGGTATCACCGTTGCGGTAGCTAAAGATCGCGCCATCGAAGCGCTAATGCAGGTTGGAGATAGGTTTGTTTTGAATGTGCTAGCTGCCGATAATCACCAAATTCTATTGCGGCATTTCCTCAAGCGATTCCCCCCCGGCGCCGATCGCTTTGCTGGTGTTGCCACCCTAGAGAATGCAGCAGATGGTGGTCCGGTTTTGAGTGAAGCCCTGGCCTTCCTAGATTGTGAAGTGAAGCAGCGCCTTGAATGCAACGACCATTGGCTCATCTACTCTCAAGTTCGCAACGGCAACGTTGCTAACCAACAGGCCCTCACCGCCACCCATCACCGCAAAGTAGGCAACCACTACTAATGGCTGATCGTTGGGTTATTCAGATACCGCTGGAAGATGGTTTGGTTTGCCTCCGGGGCATAAGCCCTAGGCGCTTGCGCTTTGAGGTGGAATATGGGTTGGAGCGTGGCACTTGCCACAACAGCTTTTTATTTCAAGGTGTAGGCAATTCAGCCCTGTTGGTGCATCCGCCAGGTGCTGCTTTTGCTGAACCATTTCTGCAGGCACTCACTCAACTGGTGCCAACCCAAACCAAATTAACGGTGGTGCAGGGTGATGTGAATCCAAATCGGGTGGCGTTACTGCAACAGTTAGTGCAAATCTGGCCCAAATTCAATTTGGTGGCATCTAATGCAGGAGCCAAGCTACTAGAGGAGCTTTGGCAGCAAACACCACTACCAGCGATTGAGGTAGTTAAACATGAACTTCAACTACCCCTAGCTGATGGGTTTGAGTTGCAACTGTTGGCATTACCAACACCCCGTTGGCCCGGCGGTTTAGCTGCTTTCCATAGCGCCAGTGGCCTCTTGATGAGTGGACGATTTTTTGGCGCCCACCTCTGCACCGAGAGCTACGCCGAAACCAACCCAACTAGCAGTAGTGAAGATCGCCGCTACTACTACGACTGCTTGATGGCACCGATGGCAAACCAGGTGGAGCTGGTGGTGAATCGCCTGGAGGAATTAGCGATCCGCAGCATCGCCCCGGGCCATGGTCCAGCCATTGTTGATAGCTGGCGCAGCCTGCTTGCCGATTACCGCCGCTGGGGGGAAGCCCAACGCAAAGCCAGCATTGTTGTAACGCTGTTGTATGCCAGCGCCTACGGCAACACCGCAGCTATTGCCGATGCCATCGCCCAAGGCATAGCAAAAACAGGTGTGCGGGTTAACAGCCTCAATTGTGAATTCAGCGAAGCCCCCCAACTGCTGGCTGGAATTAAAGATTGCGATGCCGTTCTAATTGGATCGCCAACCTTGGGGGGCCATGCGCCAACACCAATCGTGGCGGCCCTTGGCACCTTGCTGGCTGAGGGTGATCGCAACAAACCTGTGGGGGTATTTGGCAGTTTTGGCTGGAGTGGAGAAGCCTTGGATTTATTGGAAAGCAAGCTCACTAATGCCGGCTTCCAACAGGCTTTTGAAACGATTCGGGTGAAATTCAGCCCTGATCCACCAACGCTCAAACGCTGCGAGGAAACCGGTGTGGCCCTAGCGCGGCTACTGCAACAACAACAAAAACGTCAACAAAAACGCAATTCTGGTGGCCTGAATGAAAGCCGCAGCGACCCAGCTGTTTTAGCCCTAGGCCGGGTGATCGGCTCCCTTTGCGTGCTAACAGTCCAAAAAGGGGAAGGGGAGCAAAGCCTCAGTGGCGCCATGGTGGCCAGTTGGGTGAGCCAGGCAAGTTTTCAACCGCCTGGTTTCAGTGTGGCGGTAGCCCGAGATCGCGCCGTGGAAGCTTTACTGCACATTGGCGATCGCTTTGCCTTAAACGTGCTGGCAGATGGCCGTGAATTGGCAACGATGAAGCAATTTCTCCAACCCTTCAGCCCCGGCAGTGATCGTTTTGCTGGGCTTGAATTGCGCAGTAGCCCTGCCGGCCAGCCACTGCTGCCGGAGGCCTTGGCTTGGCTAGAAGCCACGGTGCAACAAAGAATGGATTGCGGCGACCACTGGGTGCTCTATGCCCAAGTAACGGCGGGGGGCTTATTTGATGAAACAGCTCTAACAGCTGTGCACCACCGCCGCAGTGGCGCCAACTACTAACCGCTTAATTATCTGGCTTTACCAAAAAAGCGTGCCAACAGTTGAAAGTTGGGTTCAAATGGCATTGAGAAAGAGATTTCTAGTTGTGCAAGCAGGCGAACCAATCAGGAAAACCCTAGAACCAGCAGTTAGATACAGGGGTTTTGTATTAATACCTCAACCAGATTTGAGTTGGCTGGTGCGGCCCGAACGTAGCCCAATGCATGTGCTGCCTTTTCGGGCACCTGCCTGTTCAATTTCTGATGTGAAAGCCCTGGTGGATTGGCGCCTAGCGCGATTGGGAAGGGATCGGCGGCCGCGGCTCGATCTACTACCTAAACAAACCGATTCACGTGGCATTAGCCCCAGCCAATTGCGCCTAGAGGCAATGGCGGGGAAACAACAAAAATATTGCGCTTAAGCGGCTTGGGGTGGTGGCGTTGGATCCCAGCTCTGGATAGGTAAAACCAAGGTTGCCCAATGTTCAGGGCGTTCGGGCCGCCGGCGCTTGGCCTTGCGCACTCCAAATGGAACCCTCACCACATTGGTGCCTTCCACATTTATGGTTTCGCCATTCGCCAAGATCTTTGGCAGGAGAGCTTCTGTGTTTAAAGCTTCCCTGTTTGTGGTGTCGCTAAATTTGCTGGCCATGATCCCCATCAAGCAGCGTTGAGCGAAAAACCGCGAGGTTTCCACCGCAGTTGGACCAGATAATGCACCAAAGGCAAGCTGTAAATCAAGTAGAAAATCTTAAATTTTAATTGGCTGGATTTAATCGATTCTAAACTTTTGGCCAAATCTCAGTTACAGCAGAGTTTTAGCCAGATTCCAGCTCCTGCACCGATGGGCAACTACACACAAGGTTGCGATCGCCGTAGGCGTTGTCGATGCGGGCCACAGCTGGCCATAGTTTATTTGGCTTCAAGCCAGCCACGGGAAAAGCAGCTTGTTGGCGGCTATAGGGCCGATCCCATTGGTCTGCGGTGAGGGCTGATTGGGTGTGGGGCGCCCTTTTGAGCGGGTTGTTCTGGGGATCTGATTGGCCCGCTTCAATGGCGGCCACCTCAGCCCTAATCGCCACCATCGCCTCCACAAAACGATCTAATTCCTTAAGGGATTCACTTTCTGTGGGCTCCACCATCACAGTGCCCGCCACTGGCCAACTCACCGTGGGGGCATGGAAGCCGTAATCCATCAGCCGTTTGGCCAAATCATCCACCTCCAAACCAGCACTGTTTTTTAAAGGCCTTAAATCGAGAATGCATTCATGGGCCACCCGGCCGTTGGCACCGCGATAAAGCACTGGGTAATGGGGATCAAGCCTTTCAGCTAAATCATTGGCAGCCAGCAGCGCCACTGCAGTGGCTTGGCGCAGGCCTGCACCTCCCATCATCCGCACATACATCCAACTGATCGGCAGGATGCTGGCGCTGCCCCAAGGGGCCGCTGCTACGGCACCAATGGCCTGGCTGCCGCCGCAGCTCACCAGAGGGTGTCCAGGCAGGTAGGGGGCCAAGTGGGCTGCCACCGCAATCGGCCCCACCCCTGGCCCACCACCGCCATGGGGGATGCAGAAGGTTTTGTGGAGGTTTAGATGGCACACATCAGCACCAAACCCCCCCGGCTTGCACACTCCCACCTGGGCATTCAAGTTGGCCCCATCTAGATAAACCTGGCCCCCATGGCCATGTACCAGGCTGCAGATTTCAGTGATGCCCTCCTCAAATACCCCATGGGTGGAGGGATAGGTAACCATTAATGCCGCCAGTTGGTTGCTGTGTTCAGCTGCCTTGGCGGCCAAATCTTGGCGATCGATATTGCCATTGCTGTCGCATTGCACTGCCACCACCTGCATGCCTGCCATAACTGCACTGGCTGGGTTGGTGCCATGGGCGCTGGTGGGAATCAGGCACACCCTGCGATGGCCCTCCCCCCTACTGCGGTGCCAAGCGCGAATCACAAGCAGGCCGGCATATTCCCCCTGGGAGCCAGCATTGGGCTGCAGCGACACCGCAGCAAAGCCCGTGAGCAGCGCTAGCCACTGTTCCAAATCAGCAATTAAACGGCTGTAGCCCGAGTATTGATCTGCCGGCGCAAAGGGATGCATGGCACTGAAGGCAGGCCAACTAACCGGCAACAGTTCCGCCGCCCCATTCAGCTTCATGGTGCAGCTGCCCAGGGGGATCATCCCGTGCACGAGGGAAAAATCCTTTGCCACCAACCTTTGGATGTAGCGCAGCAATTCGGTTTCACTGCGATAGCAATGGAACACCTCCTGCTGCAACCATGGTTTCAGCCGCGGCCCAATGCCCCCCACCCCAGGGGAACAAGCCTCAAACAGGCTTGCTAGGGGCGGTGCAGCTAGCCCTGAGCCAGCGGCAAAGAGGTTCAAGAGCTGCTCCAGCTCCTTTTCATCGCTGCAGGCATCAAGGCTGATGCCCAGCCCATCAGCCAGCTCTAAAAAATTGAATCCCGCCGCTTCAGCCCTGGCAATCCAGCTGGCGGGATCCGCCACAACCAGCCGCAAGGTATCGAAACTGGGCTCAGCTACCAACTCAAAACCCAGCTGGCTTAAACCCTTGGCCAAAGCAGCAGTTAAACGCTGCACCTGTTGGGCTTGGGCCCGCAAACCAGCGGGGCCGTGGTGCACTGCATAAAAGCCAGCTAACACCGCAAGCAGCACCTGGGCAGTGCAGATATTGCTGGTGGCTTTATCGCGGCGGATGTGCTGCTCCCGGGTTTGCAAAGCAAGCCGCAGGGCTGGATTGCCTTCTTTATCTTTAGATACCCCAACCAAACGGCCGGGGATTTGTCTTTTATAGGTTTCGCTGCAGGCAAAAAATGCGGCGTGGGGTCCGCCAAAGCCCAGTGGTACGCCAAACCTTTGGGCGCTACCAACGGCAATATCCACCCCTAAATTGGCCACTGGTTCCATCAACACCTGGGCCAGGGGATCCACAACGGCAATAACTAGGGCCCCAGCTGCTTTTGCCCGAGCGATTACCGCCCCAGGGTTGGGGCAAGCACCACTGGCCCCTGGCAGCTGCAGTAGTAAGCCAAAGCTATCGCCGCTGAATTCCATCTCAGCGGGATCCCCCAGCACCAACTCAATGGCGAGGGGTTCAGCGCGGGTTTGCAGCACCGCCAGGGTTTGGGGAAACAGATCCGCTTGCACATGGAAGCGCTTTGGCTCCGGCCGGTTGCTCACTGCCCGAGCTAAGGCCATCGCTTCCGCAGCTGCGGTGGCCTCGTCCAATAGGGAGGCATTGGCAATCGGTAAGCCGGTGAGCTCACTGATCAAAGTTTGGAAATTGAGTAGGGCCTCGAGGCGCCCCTGGGCAATTTCCGCTTGATATGGGGTGTAGGCCGTATACCAGGCCGGATTTTCAAACACATGGCGCTGCAGCAGAGCCGGGGTGGGGCAGCTGTAGTAGCCGAGGCCGATCAAACTGCGCAGCAGCTTATTTTCACTGGCCAGTTTTTGCAGATCGGCTAGGGCCTCACCTTCAGGGCAACCTTTGGGTAAACCGCCAAGGGCCTCCTCAGGGCTCAGCAGGATCGCCGCAGGAACACATTGCTGCAGCAACTCCTCCAGGTTTTGGCAGCCAAGCCGCTCCAGCATTAATTCTTGATCGCTAGGCGAAGGGCCGAGGTGGCGCTGCACAAAACCATCGGTTTGATTCACTTGCTGCTGCCCTCAACCTTGGCGCCATAGGCATCAGCGTCCATCAGGGCAGCAAGCTGTTCCGCATCTGTGGCTTCCAGCTCCAGCAACCAGCCGGCCCCATAGGGATCGCTTTGGAGCAACTCAGGCTGATCGATCACCGCCTGGTTGCAGGCCAGCACCCGCCCTGCAATGGGGGCATACATCTCCTCCACCGCCTTAACAGATTCAACGGTGCCAAAGCTTTTGCCCTGCTCTAAGGCAGTGCCAGGGCTTGGCAGTTCAACAAAAACAATGTCGCCCAGTTGCTGCACCGCAAAAGCACTGATGCCCACCCGCATGGGGGCTGCATTTGGAGCTACATATTCATGGCTATCTGCGTAACGCAGATCAGCGGGAAAGGAGAGGGCCATCGCCATGGGCTGGAAAGCCCCCTCAGTTTGGAGCAAGGGCCCACCAGCTTGTGAGGGCAGCGGCAAGGGCTAGGGCCCCATGGCTGCGGTGGGTGCCCCCTTGGCTAAACAACACATAGGGTTCCCGCAGGGGGGCATCGGCGGAAAATTCACTGGTGCTGCCATCGATAAAACTGCCGCCTGCCATCAGCAATTCGCTTGCGTATCCAGGCATGGGTGCAGGCACAGGCTTTAGGTAACTCTCAACGGGAGAACAGCTTTGAAAGGCATTGCAAACCACCTGTAACGCCCTGGGATCGCCAAATTTCACCGCTTGAATCACATCGCTGCGGGCTGCTCCCGCTAGGGGTTGCACCTCTAAAGCTTGATTGCTGAATACCTGGGCGATTAGATCAGCATTGATCAAAGCTTCCGCCACCATTTGGGGTGCGAGAAATAAACCCTGAAATAAAAGGCGATGCAAATCAAAACCACTGCCGCCGGCTGAACCGATCCCAGGGGCCGTGAGCCGGCAACAAGCCTGCTCCACTAATTCAGCCACTCCAGCCACATAGGCACCACTGGGAACAATGGTGCCACCGAGGTTTTTGATCAAGGAACCAGCGATTAGATCAGCCCCCACAGCCGTGGGTTCCTCAAATTCCACCAATTCGCCATAGCAGTTATCAACAAACACCAACACACCTGGCTGGATTGTTTTCAGCTGCTCCACCAGCCGGCCGATCTGAGCCACAGAAAGCGAAGGGCGCCAGCTGTAGCCGCAACTGCGCTGGATCAACACCATGCGGGTTGGCTGGCTGAGGGCATCGCTAAGGCCCAGCTCATCCACATGGCCCTGGCCAGTGAGCGGTAATTCGCTGTATTGGATCCCAAATTCCGCCAGGGAACCCTGGCCGCTGCCGCGGATACCGATCACCTCCTCCAGGGTGTCGTAGGGGCGGCCGGTGATCGATAGAAGCCGATCACCGGGGCGCAACACCCCAAACAGGGCAGCGGCAATCGCATGGGTACCGCTCACAAATTGCAAACGCACTGCGGCCCGCTCCGCCCCCAGCACCCTGGCAAATACCCGATCAAGGGTGTCGCGGCCCTGGTCGTTGTGGCCGTAGCCATTCACCGAAGCAAAATGATGGCTGCCAAGTTTTTCGGCTTGGAAAGCAGCCAACACCTTGGCTAATTGGGGTTGCACCGCTGCGGTGCGCTGCTTGGCAGCAGCTTCAAGCTGGGCTTGGGCGGCCGCAACGGCATCCCAGGCGGCGGGGCTTGCCTCGGGCCAGGTGGGATAGGAGTACAAAACAAAAAAGTGCCAACCACTAACCACATTCCTGCAGCGGTGGCAGCCTCGATACCGTTAAATTTGCATCTTCAGTTGTTTTAAAAAAACAAGCTGGTTTCCCCGGTTGCAACAACTGGGTTTTTTCTGGAGATTCAATTGGTTGCCGCTGCCCAGCCTTCCCCTAACACCTCTTTGAGTACTGCCGCATTAAGCGAGCAAGAATTGCAGGAAAGGCTGTATGCCAAGCGCAACCCGTTGCCGCCAAAACAAAGAAAGCTAAAAAAAGGCACCTTTTTGTTCATGCTGGCCAACCACGTGGGGGCCGTGGCGGCACTGCTGCCGATGTTTTGGAGTTGGTGGGGACTACTGGCTTTTGCAAGCCTCTACTGGGTAACAGTGCTTGGCGTAACCCTTGGCTTACACCGATTGGTGGCCCACCGCAGCTTTGAAACGCCCCAATGGTTGGAGCGCCTGCTGGTGTTGATGGGCACCTTGGGTGCCCAAGGCGGGCCGGTGGAATGGGTTGGTTTGCATCGTCACCACCACAAATTTTCCGACCAGGAAAACGACCACCACGATGCCGGCAGGGGTTTGTGGTGGGCCCACAGCGAATGGATGTTGCACAACATTCCTGCCCTGGAACATGTAGATAAATTCACCGGCGACCTGCGCCGCGATCCCTTCTACAACTGGTTGGATCGTTGGTTTTTATTGCTTCAGTTACCCCTTGGTGGGCTGCTCTATTGGTTTGGCGAAGCAAATCAAATCCACGGCGGTGGTTTAGGCCTAGTGCTTTGGGCGATACCGCTAAGGCTCACCGTTGTTTATCACGTTACGTGGCTTGTTAATTCAGCCACCCATGTTTTTGGCTATCGCAATTTCGCCTGCCCAGATCGCTCAACCAACTGCTGGTGGGTGGCGATTTTGAGCTTTGGTGAGGGCTGGCACAACAACCACCACGCCTTCCCCCATTCCGCCCGCCACGGCTTGCGTTGGTTTGAATTTGACATCACTTGGCAACACATCAAAGTGCTGCGTCGCCTTGGCCTTGCCCGCAAGTTGCGCCTTGCCCGCTATCCCGGTTGACGCAAACGCTCCAATAACTTATCCACGCTGGGAAAGTTAATTTCCAACGTGTTAAGTGCTGTTAGCAGTTCCGGTAATTCCATATCCAGTTCACTGGCGTTGTAATCCTGGAGGCCAGCCATCACAGCGGCAAATTTTTCGCGGCGCTGCCGCTTTTCAACGCCATAGGCTGCCATTACCCGGCCGCTGCACTTACGCCATGGCTGGCCAGCAGCGAGCAGATCAGCCAAGGCAGCGCTTAGGGCTGGGGATTCCGCTTCGCTGATGCGCAGATCAAAACCAGGGGGAAGGGGCCTTAAACCAACAAAGATTTCCAGCAATTCACCAGCGCCTAACACCAAGCCAGCGGCATCGATTAGGGCATGGGGAGCTGCCCCGAGGCCATCGCTTAGTTCCTGCTGATCGGCAATTTCGGCGAGGGGGATCGGCGTTTGCGCTAACCACTGGTTGCAGCAGCCGAGGGCAAGGAACACCTCTGGGCCAGGGGAGGCCAACTTGCGATTGCGCAGATTTGAGAGCTGGGAGCTGTGCAGCCTGCCTAGATCCAGGCGCTCCGCCAGGGCTGGCAGCACCCTGTGGGACCAGCCATTGCGTTCATGCCAGGCCCTCAAAAGGGCAGCAAAAGCGCCGTGGCCCTGCTCTAAGCGCTGGCGATAATCCAACAATGGTTAGCGATGGGAATTCGTATGAGGTTTAGCTTAATGCTCCTCCAGTCAAGTGCTTGCATGATCCGAATACGTATTGCTATGATTCGCTGATCAATATGAATTCGATCTGAATGACCAGCGCAGCGATCGCAAGCATCTCTCCCCCCAAGCGCTCCCCCAGCCTGAGCAGCCCCCGCAAAGGCGAGCAGGAGGGCACGGTGCCAAAGGGCGCCCGTTGGGGCACCCTCGGTTTCATGCTGGCAATTCATCTTTTGGCGGCCTATGCCCTGCTGCCCCAATTTTGGAGTTTGCCAGCCCTGGCTTCTCTGCTGGTGCTCTATTGGCTAACGGCCTGCCTCGGCGTAACGATTGGCTATCACCGCCTGCTAAGCCACCGGGCCTTTCGCCTGCCCCAATGGCTAGAGCGCTTCTTTGCCACCTGCGGCGCCCTCAGCGCCCAACATGGACCAATCGATTGGGCTGGCCTGCACCGTCATCACCATAAATTCTCCGATACGGATGCTGATCACCACAACAGCCACCGGGGCTTTTGGTGGAGCCACATGGGCTGGATGTTCCAGGAAATCCCAGCCATGGCCTCCGTGCCCAGGCTCACTGGTGATCTGGCCAAAGATCCCTACTACCGCTGGTTGAACAAGTGGTTTCTGGTTTTGCAGTTACCCCTAGCCGGCTTGCTTTTTTGGATCGGCAGCGTAACGGGTGCCGGCGGCTGGGCCCTGGTGCTCTGGGGCATCCCCCTGCGCTTAGTGCTTGTGTATCACATCACTTGGCTTGTGAATTCCGCCACCCACTGCTGGGGCAGCATTGCTTATCCCAGTGGTGATGGCTCCCGCAACAACCCCTGGGTGGCTGCACTCACCTTTGGTGAAGGCTGGCATAACAACCACCACGCCTTCCCCCACTCCGCTAAGCACGGTTTGCAGCCGGGTCAAATCGACCTCACCTGGCAACACATCCGCCTTTTGAAGGCCCTAGGCCTTGCCACAAAGGTGCGCTTACCAGCTGGTGCCGTAGGCTGATGGATCGACCCAGCAGTAGCACAACTTTCAATTAAATCCCATGGCTAAGCGCGTTTCGGTGGTTCTCAGCGAAGACATCTATACCCTTGGAAAAAACGGCGACCTGGTGGATGTTGCCCCCGGTTATGCCCGTAATTACCTATTGCCCACCGGCAAGGCCCTTGCCGTTACCCCAGCGGTGCTGCGCCAGGTGGAGCACCGCCGCGCTAAGGAAGCCGAACGGCAAGCGGCCTTGAAGGCTGAGGCAGTGGCCTTCCGCACCGCCCTAGACACGATTGGTCGTTTCACCGTGAAGAAACAAACCGGTGGTGATGATGTGCTGTTTGGCACCGTTACCAACGTGGATGTGGCCGAGGCGATTGAAGCAGCCACCAAGCAGTCGGTTGATAAGCGCCATATCAATGTGCCTGAAGTGCATCGCACCGGCAGCTACAAGGTGCAGGTGAAGCTCCACCCCGAGGTAACAGCTGAGATCAATTTGGAGGTGGTGAGCCACTAAAAAGCAAATGGTTTCTGTTCCCATAAACGAACCCGAACGGGAACGACCCAAACGCACTGGTGTGGAGCTGTTTGAAGCCACACCAGATCAATTGCCGCCCCAAAACCTGGAGGCGGAAGAGGTAATTCTTGGCGGCATATTGCTAGATCCCGATGCCATCGGCCGAGTGGCTGATGTGTTGCAACCGGAAGCTTTTTACCTGGGCGCCCATCGAGAGATCTATCGCACCGCCCTGATGCTGCACAGCCAGGGCAAACCCACCGACCTCACGGCGATGGGTGCCTGGCTGGCCGACACCGGTCAATTGGAAAAAGTAGGCGGCACCAGCCGTTTAAGCGAACTGGTTGAACGCACCCTCAGCACCGCCTCAATCGATGAGGTGGCGAAGTTGGTGATGGATAAATACCTGAGGCGTCAATTGATTCGCTCTGGCAACCAGGTGATTCGCTTGGGGTTTGATCAAAGCAAACCGATGGAACAGGTGCTGGATGAAGCGGAGCAGGAAATTTTTGCAATCAGCCAAGCAAAACCAAGTATTGGCCTCACCCCCACCGCTGAAATCCTCACCCGCACATTTGAAGAAATCGAAACCCGTTCCCTAGGTACAGCAGTAGCTGGGATCCCGGTTAATTTCTACGACCTCGATGCCATGACCCAAGGCTTACAACGCAGCGATTTGATAATTGTTGCTGGCAGGCCGGCCATGGGTAAAACATCAATTGTGTTAAACATGGCCAAAAATGTGGCCCAGCTCCACAACTTACCGGTGTGTGTTTTTAGCCTAGAGATGAGTAAAGAACAACTCACCTATAGGTTGTTATCGATGGAGGTGGGCATTGAAAGCGGCCGCCTACGCACGGGCAGGCTCCATCAAGATGAATGGCCATTGCTGGGGCAGGGCATTAGCAACCTTGGTAGATTGCCATTATTTATAGACGACAAACCAAATACTGGCGTATTAGAAATGCGATCTTTATGCCGGAGATTAATGGCAGAACATGGCCGTGAATTGGGCTTAATTGTGATCGACTATCTTCAATTAATGGAGGGCTCAGGATCTGAAAATCGGGTACAGGAACTATCAAGAATTACGCGGGGTTTAAAAGGTATGGCACGGGAATTAAACGTGCCCGTGATAGCCCTATCCCAGTTGAGCCGTGGCGTAGAAGCACGCACTAACAAAAGGCCAATGCTTAGCGACCTACGCGAATCGGGCTCAATCGAGCAAGATGCCGATATCGTAATGATGATTTATAGGGATGAGTATTACAACCCGGAAACCCCCGACCGGGGCATCACCGAACTGATCATCACCAAACATCGCAACGGACCCGTGGGCACCGCCAAGTTGTTATTTGAACCGCAATTCACCCGCTTCCGCAACCTGGCGGCGCCGAGCGGCTATTAATCCAAAACCAAACAAAAGAAACATACTTTTTAAATATGACCCTTTCCGCTGCAGCAACTGAAAGCTTCGAGCTGATCGTGGTGGGGGGTGGCCATGCCGGCTGTGAGGCAGCCCTCACCGCTGCCCGGTTGGGGATCAACACTGCCCTTTTTACACTCAATTTAGATCGGATCGCTTGGCAGCCCTGTAATCCAGCTGTGGGCGGACCCGCTAAAAGCCAGCTGGTGCATGAGGTGGATGCCCTTGGTGGTGTGATCGGCCGCCTTGCTGATGCCACCGCTTTGCAAAAACGGGTGCTTAACGCCAGCCGCGGCCCTGCGGTTTGGGCCTTGCGGGCCCAAACCGATAAGCGGGCCTATGCCCAAAAGATGCTGGAGTTGCTGCAAACCACCCCAAACCTCTCCCTGCGGGAGGCGATGGTTAGCGGCCTCGAGGTGGAGGGGAAACCAGGCGAAAATGGCCGCATCTGTGGCATCAACACCTATTTCGGCAGTGTTTACGGCGCAGACGCCGTAGTGCTCACCACCGGCACATTTTTGGCTGGCACCATCTGGGTGGGCAACCAATCGATGAGTGCCGGCAGGGCAGGGGAGCAGGCAGCTGTTGGGCTAAGCGAAGCACTCAAGGCCTTGGGCTTTCAGATGGGAAGGCTGAAAACCGGCACCCCAGCCCGAGTGGATCGCCGCAGCATTGATTTTTCTGGGCTTGAAGAACAACCAAGTGATGCGGCCGATCGCTTCTTTTCCTTTGATCCAGCCGCCTGGGTAAGCGGCGAGCAGATCAGTTGCCACATCACTCGCACCACTGCAGCCACCCATCAACTAATCAAAAACAACCTGCACCTAACGCCTATCTATGGCGGCTTTATCGATAGCAAAGGGCCCCGCTATTGCCCCTCAATTGAAGATAAAATCGTACGTTTTGCTGAAAAGGAAAGTCACCAGATCTTCCTAGAGCCGGAGGGGCGCCATACCCCAGAGATCTATGTGCAAGGCTTTTCAACCGGCCTACCGGAAAAGCTGCAACTTGAATTGCTGCGCACCCTACCGGGCCTTGAGCAGTGCGTGATGTTGCGGCCCGCCTACGCCGTTGATTACGACTACCTACCCGCCACCCAACTGAAGCCATCTCTTGAAACGAAACGGCTGGCTGGGCTCTTCTCTGCAGGCCAATTAAATGGCACCACCGGCTACGAGGAGGCCGCTGCCCAAGGCTTAGTGGCAGGGCTGAATGCTGCACGAATGCTGAGGCAAAAGCCAGCGGTGCATTTTCCAAGGGAGGGTAGTTATATCGGCACGATGGTTGATGATCTGATCAATAAAGATCTGCGCGAACCCTATCGGGTACTCACTAGCCGCAGTGAATATCGCTTGATATTGCGCGGTGATAATGCCGATCGACGCCTCACTCCATTGGGCCGAGAGTTGGGTTTGATCGATAACCGTCGCTGGCAATTATTTGAACAAAAACAAGTTGCCATAACAGCTGAAATTCAACGTTTAGAACAACAACGTCTGCGGCTAAATGATCCTGCAGCAGCCGCTGTAATCGCTGAAACCGGCGCTCCGATTCGCGGTTCGATCACCCTTGCCGATTTATTGCGGCGCCCTGGATTCCACAGCATTGATTTAGTTCGCCATGGCCTAGCAGCTGCCAACCTGCCTGCAGCTGTGCAGGAGGGTGCGGAAATTGATGTGAAATACAGCGGCTATTTAGCCCGCCAAGAACAGCAAATCCAACGGGTACAGGAGCAGGGCAAAAGGGCTATCCCCATGGCAATGGCCTACGCAAATATCAACACCCTATCGAGGGAAGCGCGTGAAAAATTAGCTGCAGTGCAACCCCTAAGCCTTGGCCAAGCGGCCCGTATTCCTGGCGTTAGTGCCGCCGATATCACCGCCCTGTTGCTGCATTTGGAATTACAAGAACGGCAAGCAAAACAATTAGCCCTCGCCAGTAACCCCAAAGATCGTTAATTTGGCTCGTTCGCGGCGCCCTCCCTGACCACCAACCTGCGCCATCTCGATCAAGTGCGTCGCAACCGTTCCTATTGGGAATTGCGGGCAGAACAGATCATGGACAGGGTATTTGAACCCCTGGAGGGAAGCCCTGCGCATCAAAAAACGATTGTTACACCAACACTTACGCCTAAACCAGCAGCTAAGCGCTGGCAGCTCACCACACCAACGGCTCTATTAATTGGCCTCACCTTGGCTAGTGCAGTGGCAGGCATGTTTTCAATGCTGCTATGGCGCAGCTGGATGCAGGCCCGGCAAGACCTGCACCAGGAACGTCAACTCTTGGTGCTAGAGAGATTGCGACAACTCGGACCCATCAGCCCCCCCAATCCAACCCTGATTCAATTGCCGCCGCCATTGCCTCCTCAATTGCTGCCGCCAAGTGAAGCCAACTTGCCGGAACTAGATGCCGGTTCGTTTGAAACAGCTGAACGCACTCCAAAGCCAATTCGCGTGCCGATTCCAACCAAGCCAGCAGCAGCCAGCACATCAAATACGGCAACACCACCCCTACCTGAGCTGCTTGGGGTGGTGCAGGTGCCTGGCCGGGGCAGCACAGCCATCTTCAACACCACCAACGGTTCAGTAACAGCGGCCATTGGTGATGCCATAGGCAACAGCGGCTGGCGCTTGCAAAGTGCCAGCAATGATCAAGCCCAAATCAGCCGCCAGGGGGTAATCCACCAGCTCAGCTTGAGCAGCCGCTGAGGTGGATCAAACGCTGCAACCCTCACCGCCAGCGCTCTGGACGGCAGCCAACCTCGATGGTGAACCGCTTAGCGGCCCCTGGCAATTGCTGCTGCTTGGTGATGGCAGCCCCACCCGTCATTTGCAACTGCTAACCGGCCATGCCGTGGAGGTGGAGGTGGCAGCAATGGCAGCAGATCAGCAACTCAGCGCCGCGCCACAGGAGGTGCAGGAACTACAGGCCCCGCTATTAAGGCGCCAGGTGTGGCTGATCTGTGGCGGTGAAACCATGGCCTGGGCTGAAAGCTGGTGGAACCAAAGCCAGGCGGATCAAAATCTGAAGGAGCGCCATCAACCGATTTGGCGCAGTCTCACCAGCAACCGCACCGAACTATTTCGTGAGGTGGATGGCCTCGCTGTGGTGCAAGCCCCATGGCTGCAGGAACGCTTCCAGAGGCCAGGACCTTTTTGGAGCAGGCATTACCGCTTTTTCAGGCAGGGGGCAACCCTCACGGTGATCAGAGAGGTGTTTTCGCCTGCACTGGAACGGTTGCTGGGCCCCGCCTGCGCAGCAAAAAATAATGAATTTTTGTTAAACGTGTGTGGGGATGCTGCCAAAGCGGCTTGACAGGTTGCGTTTTTCTACTCTCGCGGCAGGATGATCACACTATGGGAATTCCAAATGGATCCCAACCAACCCTGGTTAACCCTCACCGACCTTGGTCGTTTATTTGGCATCTCAGCCGTGTTCTGCGGCAAATTACTTAGTGAAGCTGGCCTGCGCGACCCAGACGGCATGCCAAATGATGCAGCCCTTGATGGCGGCTACGCCTTTCGCAGGCCTGAACACAACGCTAATCGCTCAATCCTTTGGCACCAACAGCTTTGCTCCGAATTGCTCTTAGAAAAAGGTTTACAACCTATGGATGAACAACAACTGGTATTGCAATGGGCAGACTTGCTCGCCGCCCTAGATGAGGGTTCCCCTTCCATCGATGCTTCCCCTGCTCAAATGGCCGAGGATCTACCTGGTCATTTGGTGCCTGCTGTGAACCAACGGCTCCAACTGCTTGGCAGTTCCTTCCAAGTAAGTGGCCGTGAAGCCGTAGCCGCTGGCAGCAAGAAATAAACGCTTCGTTTATGAATCTTGCCCGGCGAGAGTTTTTATTGTTACTTGGCGGCACTGCCGCTGGCCTTGCCTTCAACCAAGCCGGAATCGCTAAACCTGCTGTAGCGGCAGTAGCTAATAAACCGCTTGCTTTTAAACCACTACGCACACCGTTGCCATTGCCCACCGACGGCCTTAGTGCCGCTGAGCAGTTATTGCAATATCGAGTTGTAACTATCAACGATCGCCTCGAAATACCTGAGGGCTACAGCCAAGAGTTATTAGCCAGCTGGGGAGATCCGGTTGGCAATAGTCGATTTGGCTACAACAACGACTACTTGGCCCTCACCCCCCTAAGCCCTGAACAGGCACTGCTCACGGTGAATTTCGAATACATCAGCCCCCTGCCCTGGCGCCAGGCTTTTACTGAGGTGTTAGCTGAAAATCTGCCCTACAGCAGCGTGGTGGCTGGGCTTGAACCCCATGGCGGCAAAATCAATGCCTGGGGCTTGCCAGCAGCTGATCCTTTGCGGCTTGAGATCGAAAAGCTGGCGCAACAGGCATTAATCGATCAAGGTTTAGGCGTAATACAACTGCAACGCTTGAGCAATGGCGGTTGGCGCCGCAACCCTGGTCGCCTCGATCGCCGCATAACTGGCCTGGCGGGCCTTAAGGAGCCAAGCCAAAGGCTGCGCAGCACTGGCCCTGCAGTTGCAGTGTTTAAGAGCAGCAAACGCCAGGGTTTTAACGATGGCCTTGGGGAGGCAATTATCGGCACTTTTGCTAATTGCGCCGGTGGCACCACTCCCTGGGGCACGGTGTTGAGTGCAGAGGAAAATTTTCAATCCCAGGTGCCGGAGGCTGTTTATGCCGACGGCAGCTCCTTTCCCCCCAGTGCCAAACCATTCCAATGCACGCAACAGTCGCTTTATGGCCTCGGCAATCCCTTTGGTTTAGCTGGTAATAAATATGGCTGGATGGTGGAGCTAGATCCGGCCAACCCAAACGACCCCGGCACAAAACACACAGCTTTGGGTCGCTTTCGCCATGAGGCTGTAGCCATCAGGGCAGATGCTGGAAAGCCCTTAGAGGTTTATTCCGGTTGCGATCGCCGCGGCGGCCATATCTATAAGTTTGTGAGCAATGGGCTGGTGCAAAACCCTAAAGATCCAGCCAATAGCGAACTGTTTCATGCCGGCGTGCTCCATGGCGCTGTTTTCAATCCCAATGGCAGCGGTGAATGGCGGCCCCTGCTGCCCACAACAGCTGTAGCTCCGATCGCTACACCAGTGCTCGTGCCCCATGCCAACCGCAAACAAGGTGGCGCCCAACTACTCAAACAAAGCAGCGAAATCAGCGCCTATAGCAACCAATACCGCAACCTCGGCGATCTATACAGCGAATTGGGCGCGATCTTGATCGATGCCCATCTTGCCGCCAACGCGGCTGGCATCACAGGCACCGCCAGGCCAGAGGACACTGAAATCGATCCCCGCAATGGCGATTTATTAATTGCCTTCACCTCCGGTCTACCCGGTGATGAAGGGTTGCCCGACCAAAGCATCTTTAAGGGGCCTAAGGGGCAAACCCCCTGGAATGGCGGTTGGATTATGCGGCTGCGGGAAAGCGGTGGCGGCAAATTCAAATGGAGCATGGTGGCAACTGGCGGCACACCCCAAGAGGGGGGTCTTGGCTTTGCCAATCCCGACAACCTTGCATTCGATCCCAGCGGTGCCCTTTGGATGGTTACCGACATCGGCACCAAAGAGCAAAACGACTACAGCAGCGATGGTGAATATGGCAACAATACCTGCTGGGTGCTGCCCACTGGCGGCAGCCAAGCGGGCAAGGCTTTTTGCTTTGCGATCGGCCCGATGGAATCGGAACTCACCGGTCCGTGCCTCAGCGCTGATGGCCGCAGCCTTCTACTTGCAGTGCAACATCCGGGCGAATTAAACGGAAGGCGGCAACGGGGAGCAAAGGAAGCCCGCGGCTTTCAACTGCAAAACAATGCAGGCAAAAGCTTTAAGCAATTGCGCTGGGTACCAATTGGCTCCAATTGGCCCCAGGGAAGCATTGATGCCTGGCCCCGCCCTGGGGTGGTGGTGATTCGCCGCAATGATGGCGCGCCCCTGTTGGGTTAGGGCCTAGCCCAGTTTTTTAGTGGCTTGATCGAGCATTTCCTGCAGGTGAGCTTCATCCGTGTGGCTGAGGTTGGTTTGCAGCAGATGGGCATGGGGGGCATGGCTGCGTAGTTTCTCGATCACCCGATCAACTGTTGCCTCTTTCACCATCAAACAAAGGGCAGCTGTATTGGGCCTAAGGGTGTCGCCCACCTCCCGCAAAAAGCCATCATTTATGCCCAGATCGGTGAGGGCACCGGAGGCAGCGCCTACACCAGCACCAACGGCAGCACCAAGCAGGGGATTAAGGAAAATCAAACCCACCAAGCTGCCCCAAAAACCACCACTCACAGCGCCTGCGGTGGTGAGATTGAGGGCCTGATGCAGTTCAACTTTGCCTTCGCTATTGCATTCCACCACCACCGCATCCTCGAGGGCGATCAGGTGGTCTTGCTGGAGGGCAACCAATTCCTTACGCACATCTTGGGCTTCTGCGGCGCTATCAAAGCCAAGAACAATCAACTGACCCATGGGTGCTGATAAAAGCTGCCTAATGCTTAGCAGGCCCAGGTGAAATAACCCACCTAAGTGTTACGGCGCCGGTGGGAACGGGGCATTGGCCTTGAGCTGGGTAGTGGATCTGGAGTTGGTTCCACCACTGGTTTGGGCTCAGGGCGTTGCCAATGGGGTGTTGTGAAAATGTCGTTGCTGGGCCAGCTATCCAGGGCCGGCGAGCGGCGTGATATGGCATCCAAAGGGCGTTTGGATGGGCGGCGTGAACCGGGGCGAGCGCCGGCAACCCCATCAACAAACTCCCGGCCACGGTCTAGCCAGCCTTCAAGCCGCTCTTCTAAACCAGCATCAAAAAAACGTTCTGCCATCTGCCATCAGGGCCTTGCTTGCACCTTAATGCTGCTGCGGCGCAATTGGCTTTCCCGCCAAAGGCCAACGGCGCTGATCACCCAGCCACTCACCAATATTCCCCCCAGAAATTCAGCCAAGTTGCTTAACGGTGTTCGGGCTGAACTTAAGGGCAAAACGGCCGTCCCACACCCCAGCGTTGTGGCGTTCGCAACAACTGCGGCAGGCCAGGCCCTTACGGCGGCGGCGGTAGGCAACTTTTTTGCCGCAGTTAGAACAACTGGCCCACCAGGCGGCAGCCTGCACCGGCAGGGGGAAGCTATGGCGCAAACTCACCTGGAAGCCAGGCTGGGCCTGATTTATACGGGCCATGCGCGCCTTGAATTGGGGCCCATGCACCTCTTTCAAGCCCAACACCCGATCCACCCAGGCGTGGATCATTTCATGGCAAAGGGTGCTCAAAGTGGCCTCTGGCGGCAGGGGCACGAGCACCACCCGCGACAGCACAATTTCACTAATCCCTGGGCCAAAGCGGTAGAGGCCAGCGGTGCGGCTGAGGCGGCCATCACTCCAACGCAACAGCAAAGGGGGGTTAATTAAGGCGGCTAGGGAAGCATCGAAATATTGCCGATCTAAGCGATGAAATAGTGGGAGTAATGGTTCTAGGGGCATGGCTTGATTTTGACGCCAGCAAAAGGCCAACGCAATGGAGCGCCGTCCTTCAGACTCACACCACTTCAACTCGCCCACCCGTGGATCTGGATTGGTCTGTTGTTCGCGATCTGAGCAGCAAGTTGCTGCTAGCCGGTGCTGGCGCCTTACTGCTGTATTGGACCATCAGCGCCGTGAAGCTGGTGATCAGTGCCCGGGGCATCAATCCCTTGCTAAAGCAGTTCTTTAATCAAATTGCCTCTGGCCGGGTGGATGCCGCCTATCTCCTAACCACCAAAAGCTATCGGCAACACGTAAACAGGCAGCAGTTCATCCGTTTTCTGGCTGGTTTACAGCTGAATAAATATCGCAATTTGAAATCGGGCCGGCCGCGGATCCAGGAGGGTCAAATCATGCTCACGGTGAAGTTAAAAAGTGATGCAAAAGAAGAACTACCGCTTGATTTCACCTTTGTAAAACTTGAAGACAACTGGCGGGTGGAGCGGATCAACCGCTTGGATTCCTAAGCAGAGCTTTATTGATGGCTTCCGCTGCTGCCACCGCTAGGTATGAAGAGTTGCGGCGTGTATTAAGCCAAGCCGCCCATGCCTACTACGTGCTGGATTCTCCAGCCATGGAAGATGCGGTTTACGACAGGCTTTATCGAGAATTATTAGAGCTAGAGGCAGCAAACCCAGGGCTAATCAGCGCCGATAGCCCCAGCCAACGGGTGGGGGGGGCCCCCGCTGCGGGCTTCCAAAGCGTGGCCCATCGCATTGGCCTGCTGAGCCTTGATAACGCCTTCAACGCAGCTGAATTAAGCAGTTGGTACGCCAAATTGTTGCGGGTGCTCGAACTTGAACCCACCACTGAATTGGCGCTGGTGGGGGAACTGAAGATCGATGGCAATGCCTTAGCCCTTAGCTATGAAGCTGGGGTATTGGTGCGTGCCGCCACCCGCGGCGATGGCGAAAACGGAGAAGACATCACCCCCAATTGCCGCACAATTCAAAGCGTGCCCCTCAGGCTTCACCTGGAAAATCCACCAGCTTGGGTGGAGGTGCGGGGGGAGGCGTTTATTCCTGATAGCACCTTTGCAGCAATCAATGCCGAACGGGCTAGCCGCAATGAAGCCCTATTTGCCAACCCCCGCAATGCCTGCGCCGGCACCCTGCGGCAATTAAACCCCCAGGTGGTAGCCGCACGGAAGTTGGATTTCTTTGCTTACACCCTGCACCTGCCAAACGGCAGTGATAGCCCCAGCAGCCAATGGGAAGCACTGCAGTGGCTAAAAAAGGCCGGCTTTAAGGTGAATCCAAACACCGCCCTACTCGCCAATTTGCAAGCGGCGGAGCAATTTTGTAGCGATTGGGAGTTGAAGCGCCAGCAACTCGCCTATGCCACCGATGGGGTGGTGTTGAAATTAAACGAATTACAGCTGCAAGCAGAGGCGGGCTTCACCCAAAAAGCACCGCGCTGGGCGATCGCCCTGAAATATCCGGCTGAAGAGGCGCCAAGCCGTTTGCTACGGCTCAGCTGCCAGGTGGGTCGCACGGGGGTGATAACACCTGTGGCTGAATTTGAACCGGTAGCCCTTGCCGGCACCATGGTGAGCCGCGCCACCTTGCATAACGCCAACCGCCTAGCCGAACTTGATCTGCATGCAGGCGACACGATCGTGGTGCGCAAAGCGGGCGAAATCATCCCAGAGGTGGTGCGGGTGCTGATCGAACTAAGGCCCGCTGCTGCCATGGCTTTGGCCTTGCCCCAAAACTGCCCCGAATGCGGCTCTGAGCTGATGCGCGAGGCCGATGAGGCCGCCACCCGCTGCATTAACAACAGTTGCCCGGCGATATTACGGGGAACCCTGCGCCATTGGGTGAGCAAAGCGGCGATGGATGTGGATGGCCTCGGCTCAAAACTGATTGAACAATTAGTGGAACAGGGCCTGGTGCGATCGATCGCTGATTTATATCGCCTTGATGGAGCCCTGCTGGCCAGCTTGGAGCGCATGGGCCTAAAGAGCGCAGAAAACCTGGTGGCCGCTTTGCAGGCATCAAAACAAAAGCCCTGGCATCGGCAGCTTTATGGGCTTGGTATTCACCATGTGGGCGACGTAAATGCAAAAGCGTTAGCTAAAGCTTTTAGATCTGTTGATGCCCTGGCAACTGCTGCAAGCGAAACGCCGGAATTGATTACTGAAGTGTTTGGTATTGGCACTGAAATTAGCCAAAGCCTGCAGCAATGGTTTGCCACCAATGCAAACTTACAATTGATTGAGCAGCTGCGTTCGATCGGTTTTAGCCTTAGGGATGCAACTGAAACGGAATCAAACCAAGGGGCGCCATTGGCGGGTAAAACCTTTGTGATCACTGGAACATTGCCAAGCATGGGGCGCAGTGAAGCCCAGGAGTTAATCGAAGCAGCAGGCGGCAAGGTAACCAGTGCCGTGAGCAAAAAAACCAGCTACCTGGTGGCGGGCGAAGAAGCGGGCAGCAAATTAAGCAAGGCGCAAAGCCTAGGGGTGCAGGTGCTGAGCGAAACTGAATTGCGGGAGTTAATCTCTTAGTTAAAGAAATTGAAAACTCGCAATGGCAAAACCAATCGCAGCAACCGAATCAACACAAGCAGTAAATCCATTCCTATTTAAACTAATTAAAACCGAATGCGGGAGATCAAAATATATAGAACTAGCTAGCCGTAAAGGGATAGCTGCCCGTTTACGACTTAGCTGGTTTGTGTTGATTGCAGCGATAAGGGACTTACGCCTAACTCAGGATCAACTATGAATTGTTGGTATTTAATACCCTTTGGGCAGCCTTGCCAACAAACCAAACACTGGCAAGGGTTGCAAATAAACCGATTATCCTCACGGCCCAGCTGAGTGGATCTGCCCTGCCGGAGAGCACCTCACCAAAACGGGCCACATCCCCGGCTAATGCACCGAGGCCACAAAATAAAATTGTGCCTGGCAAAATACCAATCAAACCAATGCTGTAATCCCTCAGGCTCACCTCACTTAAGCCATAGGCAAAATTAAGCAAACTGAATGGAAATGCAGGAGACAACCTAGTTAATAAAACTAATTTCAAACCCTCTTTACTTACAGCTTGTTCAATCGATTGCAATTTCGGTACTGCTGCTAAACGGCGGCGGGCCCAATCCCGCAGCCAATGGCGCCCCAGCAGGAAGGCCGCCTCCGCCCCAAGGCAAGCACCGATAAACACCACCAAACTGCCCCACCATGGCCCATAAAGCGCACCCGCCAACATCGAAGCCCACACCCCAGGCAACAGGAGCGTTACCCAAACCGCATAAAGGGGTACAAATAAAACCGCCCCCAAGGGGGATTGCAGCAAGGGCAGCACCTGGCTAAGCCAGGAAGATGAATCATGCATGATTAGTAATAATGTTTCGTAGAGCCTGAAAATTCTGTGGCCCATCACTTACTTGAATCCAACCCAAACACAATTCATTGGGGCCACTTTGATGCAGCAATTGCCCCCAAGCTAACCGTTAACTCAGGTGATTTAGTGGTGATCGACACCCTCTCCGGGGGCAGGGGTGATTTAGGAGGAGACCTTTCATTTGTGAGAGCAAACCATCGGCAGATCATTGAAAATGTTATTCCGATCGATGGGCCCCATATCCTCACTGGTCCCATCGCAATTGTTGGCGCTGAACCCGGCGACACCCTTGAGGTGAAAATAGTTGGGATCGAACTCACAGAAAACTGGGGTTACAACCTGATCCGTCCCGGTGCAGGGGTGTTGCCGGAGGAATTCCCCCATGCCAGCCATAGGATCCTGCCAATCGATCGTCAATCAAAAACCACCCAACTGCCCTGGGGAGTAGAGCTACCCCTAGATCCATTTTTTGGGGTGCTAGCTGTGGCACCAGCGGCTGATAAGGGTCGTGTTAGCTCTGTGCCACCTGGTGAATTTGGTGGCAATATCGACAACAAGGAATTACGGATTGGCAGTTCCCTATTTCTGCCGATTTTTGTTGCGGGGGCAAATTTCTCTGCTGGTGATGGCCATGCCGTTCAAGGTGATGGCGAAATCGACGTGACAGCTCTAGAAACCTGTCTCAAAGGCAGCTTTCAACTGATATTGCATAAACGTCCCATTAACGATCCGCCCTTGGATTTCCCCAGGGCCATAACCAACAGCCACTACATCAGCATGGGTTTTGATGCCAACTTAAATGTGGCAGCCCAGCAAGCCTCAAGGCGCATGCTGGATTGGCTTGTGAGCCTCACGGGTTGGAGTAGGGAAGAGGCATATGTTTTTTGTAGCCTTGCCTGCAACTTACATATCACCCAAATGGTTAACCGCAATCGGGGTGTTCATGCCATGGTGCGTAGGGAACTGATTCCATAAACAACCATGCAGAAAACAGCTAGCAATGCCGATGGCCATGAACCTTTTGAATATATATTTGAACAGCATGTAAGAGCTGATAAGCTTGATAGCTATTACAAATTCAACGAACAACTGCACCTCTTAGCTAGCCAGCAACCCGGTTACATTTACCACGAGAGGCGCCTGTTAGAGGGTGACGGTGAGCTTCGCCACTTTCAAACCATTCTACGCTTTGATAGCCCAGAAAATTGCATCAACTGGCTAGAGCATCCTGAAAGGCGCAGGCTTTTGCACCAGGAGGAAGAACAAAACTATTTTCAATATAGCGGCCATGGAAACTGGCAGAGCTATTCACGCTGGTTGGCACGCAGCATTACTAAACCCACGCCGAAGTGGAAGGTAAACCTGCTAGTTTTGCTCACTCTTTATCCCACAGTGATGGTGCTAACACCATTGCTGCATCTCAGCCTTAAGGGGGTTGCTTATCCGGTTGTGATGTTAATCAGTAATTCCCTATGCGTAGCAGCAACTTCTTGGACTTTAGTTCCCATTGTAAGCCGCATTTACAGTAATTGGCTCCAGGGAAATCTCGGCCGCTGGCAACGTTGCTTTGCGCTTTCGTCGCTGATAATTCTTTTTATCCTGCTGCTTAATGGTTTCCTGGCCCTTCCGAAAAGCCTCTGGGGTTAATTATAATTTTTAATTGAGAATAGAACTGAAAACCGTAAAAGCCTGGTGATAGTTATTGAAAACACATTAATCCAAATCCCCTAAACGCTTGCGCGCCAGATCAGCCTGGGCTTCTGCTTCCCTTAGATTTGCGCGACATTCAAGCACCACCTCAGCTGGCGCTTTATCAGCAAAATTTGGATTAGTAAGGCGGCCCTTAAGGCCTGCAATTTCTTTTTCTGCCTTGCTTAAATCCTTTTGCAAACGCCCCCGCAAAGCATCCAGATCCACCAACCCTTCAACGGGCAGCAGCACCTGTAATTCACCGCTAACTGCAGCTAAACAGCGTTGGTTAGCACTGGCCTCAAGCTGCTCTGGGCTTAACACCTGAACGGATTCAGCCCTGGTTTGGGCGCTGATATCAGCGCTGGCTTGCTGCAGCACCGCCGCCAGGGCTGGCCTGCTGGTGATGAATAAAACAGGGGCCCCTTGGGCTGGTTTCAAGCCAGCTAAAGCGCGCAAATTGCGCACCACCCGAATCGCTTCGATTAATTCAGCGAATGTGAGCTCTAAGTTGGGATCAAGGGCTGCAACGTCTACCTGGGGCCATGGCTCTAGGGCTAATAAGCGCTCTTCTCCATTAGCCGTTAGCCCATGCCATAACTCTTCCGTGAGGTGCGGCATCAAAGGATGCAACATCACAAATAGTTGTTCCAGCACAAGGGCCAACACCTGGCGGGCAGTGCGCTGCTGGGCTGGATCCTGCAGACGCCTCTTAAGCAATTCGATCGTCCAGTCGCACACCTCATTCCAAGCGAATTCATACAAACCCTTGGCCGCTTCACCTAGGGCGTAGCTGCCATAGCGCTGGGCTGTTTCTTGATTTACCCGCGCTAGCCGCGCCAGGATCCAACGATCGGCAAGTTGCAGCTGGTCTAGATCAGGCGCACCAAGGCTTTGCGGCGTTTCACCACCAAGGTTTAGCAGGGCAAAGCGCGTGGCATTCCACAATTTATTGGCGAAATTACGGGCCCCTTCCACCGTGGCGGAGCTGTCGGTTTTGCGGTTGTAATCAAGGCGGATATCTTGGCCGGCACCCGCCACTTCACGCACCACAGCAAAACGCAGGGCATCAGCGCCGTAGCGATCAATCAAAAGCAATGGATCGATGCCATTACCAGCTGATTTGCTCATCTTGCGGTTTTGTTCATCCCGCACTAGGCCGTGGATATAAACATCAGCAAAGGGAATCCAAGCTTCTTCTGCGCCGCGGGGATTTAAAACTGCGGCCAGCATCGTCATGCGAGCCACCCAAAAAAAGATGATGTCGAAACCGGTTACCAACACGCTGGTGGGATACCACTTAGCTAAATCAGCTGCCGAGCCATCGGGCCAGCCAAGGGTGGAAAAGGGCCACAAGCCACTGGAAAACCAGGTGTCGAGAACATCTTCATCCTGCTCGATTTGCACATCAGCGCCGTATTGAGCGATGGCCAGCTGCAGGGCCTCCGTTTCATCACGGGCCACCACATAGGGGGTGACATCGCTTACCCGGCCAGCAGTTTCACTGATCACAAACCAGGCGGGGATGCGATGGCCCCACCAGAGCTGGCGGCTGATGCACCAATCGCGAATATCGGTGAGCCAATCCAGGTAAACCTTGCTCCACCGCTCAGGCACAAACTGGGGTTTGCTTTGCGCTAACGCCTCGCGGCAACGGGCCGCCAATGGTTCGGTTTTAACAAACCATTGGGTTGAAAGCAGCGGCTCCACCGGCACCTTGCCCCGCTCTGAATGGGGCACCGCATGGCGATAGGGCTCCACCCTCACGAGGAAGCCCTCCGCTTCCATGGCAGCTACCACCGCCTTTCTGGCCTCAAAGCGATCTAGCCCCGCAAATTGAGCAGCGGCGGCATTCATCGAGCCATCTTTAGCCATCACAGTGATCAATGGCAGGCCATGGCGTTTACCGATGGCGAAGTCGTTGGGGTCGTGGGCGGGGGTTACCTTCACGCAACCGGTGCCAAAGGCGGGATCCACATGGCCATCGGCAACGATTGGAATTTCTCGGCCCACCAAGGGCAGCGTGAGGGTTTTGCCAACTAGGGCGGCATAACGGGAATCATCGGGATTCACCGCCACACCCGTGTCACCCAAGAGCGTTTCAGGCCGGGTGGTGGCCACCTCGAGGAAACCATTGCCATCTGTGAGTGGATAGCGGAAATGCCATAGGAAGCCATCCACCTCCTTCATCTCCACCTCTAGGTCGCTAACGGCCGAACCAGAGGCAGGGCACCAATTCACCAGATATTCACCCCGATAGATCAAACCCTGCTGATGCAAACGCACAAAGGCTTCAACAACAGCGCGATTGAGCTGGGCATCCAGGGTGAAGCGCTGGCGCTGCCAATCAACGGAATAACCAAGCCGCTTTAGCTGGGCAACGATCCTGCCGCCACTCTCCGCTTTCCAAGCCCAGGCCCGGCCAAGGAATGCCTCGCGCCCCAGCGCTTTCCTACTGCTGCCTTCTTCTTTTAGTTGTTTCTCGAGGATTGATTGCACTGCAATAGATGCGTGGTCGGTGCCGGGCAGGCAAAGCACGTTTTTACCCTGCATGCGCTGAAACCGCACGATCGTGTCGATCAGGGCGGTATTAAAGGCATGGCCCATATGCAGGCTGCCGGTTACGTTTGGCGGTGGGATCACCACAGCAAAGGGCTCGCCCGGGGCCAAGGGATCGGGGTGGAAGGCGCCCTTTTGCTCCCAGGCCTGCTGCCAACGGGCTTCTGTGCTGATCGGGTCGTAGATCTTGGTTAAAGCTTCAGCGGGCGACTGGTCCTCAAGCACGGCATAAATATGGCGGTGGGGCCATCGTGGCAAAGCAAGGTTCGCAGCTTCTCAAACCAGCCTTAATTACAGCCTTAAATAATTGATAATCTGCACTTTTTAGCAATCAAAAATACGCGTTTCAGCAGTGGATCTCACCCCCCACCTAGCACTGTTGCAGGAGCGCAACCAGGCAATTATTGAATTGATCAAAGGGGAGTCGGTGGTGCTCTGCCTAGGCGATCAGAATTTATTGATCAGCCATAGCTTCAACCCAAGCCATCAAGCACTGCTCAAGGGGCTATGCAGCGCCGAAGCGGAAGCGGTGCATTTGGTGAAATTGCACAGGCCGAAATTCTTGGTTTGCCACGACAAATTGCTGCCAGGTGATGGCATTGAACTGATCAAACGCTGTAAAACCAGCCAGCCCAGCCTAAAAACCCTGCTGGTGGTGTGCCAGCCAGGTAATTTTCAGCTGCAGCTTGCCCTTGCCGCTGGCGCCGATGCAATTTGCGCCGCCGATCGCATCGGCCAAGGCACGGTGCTGCAGGCCCTGCAATGCCTTAAGCAGGGAAGTTGCTACATCGATAAAGGCCTGCGGGATAGGGCTGCGTTTGAGCCAAATAAGCTTTCGCCGAGGGAGCTAGAGGTGCTGCAAGAACTGCATCTCGGCTTTGATACCAAAGGAATTGCAACCCGTTTAGGCATCAGCCCAAACACCGCCAAGGGTTATCAAAAACAGCTATTTCAGAAACTTGGAGTTAGCAGACGCATGCATGCGGTGCTTACAGGCATACAGATGGGCCTATTGCAGGCACACTAGGAAGGCCGAGCCGTGCACCAATGGCCCTAGACCTCAACGATCCAGATCTCGAGTTTGCCGATCTGGTTTATGCATACCAAAGCTGGGTGCTGGCCGTTTTAAACGACGAAAAGCTCAACCCAGAGGGCGACAAGCTCAACAATGAAGACATCGCCGAGGACGCCATGAACGCCCTGCGCTTCCTGCCATCGGAAGTGACCTCTGCGGTGGAAACCACCCTGGCCCGCGCCTATGAAGTGGATGCGGAAGAACTAGCTGATCTGCTCTTCCCTGAGGATTAAAGGAAAGTTTTAAATCTCTGGGGTTGCTTCTAACGATCCCACTAAAACTTCAAATTCCTTTTGCTGGCCAAGCCATAGGGACTCCTCCCTAGCGCTTGGCAGTAATTGCAGCAGCTCGGCAGTTAAACGCCCTTCTGTTTGCGCCAAACGGCGAAATTGTTTCAGGGCCGAACTTGGGCTAAATAACAAACAAACCAATAGGGCTAATCCGCAACCAAGCGAATAATCGATCCAGCGGGTTGGGATATACCAATCGGTGAGGGCCTGATAACCGGCAAAAGTAACGCCGCTTGAGATTAATGCTGTTTTTAAATGAGCATAAAAACCAAAAAGCATCATCATCGAAACCGTTCCGCCCATAACTAGAGCCAAGGAGATACTATTAATGCCAAAAGTATTAAAAACAAGCCACGGCATCAAGATGCCAATGCTTACGCCAACCATGCGATCACGCACCTTGCCAAGGGTAGCTCCAATGCTGTCATTTAATAATAAAACAACTCCAAAATAAACATATTTGGGATTAACTGCACCCACCCCTTGACCAATCGCTAAAGCTAAAACCGAAAATATCAATTTGCGCCAAAAATAATAATCACTAAACCGCTCCCCCACGGATCGGGAGAATTCTAGTTTTGGTGAATTATTTGAAACTGCTAGCTGTTTGCTGTTCCTATCCACGGCGGTACGAAAAATTGCCTGCATACCAACAGCAACGCCCAGGCCAAGCATCACCGCCACTAATTGTTGCCATGCCGCCAACCAAGTGCTACTTGAGGAAAGCAGCGGCAAAATAGCAAGAATTGGCAAAAGATTACGCAACATTGCCAAACGATCAGGTAACAACTGCCCTATCAATTGAGCCATTGCTGTTACCACTGCGAATTCCCACACAATTGGCGCAGCAAGTAAGGGTTTAAGCCAGGTGCCTAATGAAAGGCCGATTAATACCACTAGGGGCAATGCAATATATAAACGAGTTGGCCAAGCTTGGAAATCTGGCCGAACTACAACAGCTGCTATCACCACTCCATAGGCTGCCGCTGACGCCAAACCCAAGGCATTGCAAATCGACCAAACCAAGCCGGCAGCGATCGCCACTACTAAGGGCAATCGCCAAGGAAAAGCAGCACTCACCGTCGTGAACCCATGGCCTGCAATAAACCAACAAATAAGCTGATTAATAACAGCGCCAACCAAAACCACAAACGGGGCGGCTCCGTGCGGCTACATAAAATCAATAAAACTAAACTTATCCAGGGCCACGGTTGGCGCCAAGGATTGAACAAGCGTTGCAATGCTGAATTTTTATTCATGGCCTTGCCCCTGCCAACCAACGCCAAAATGGAAGCGCATAACTAAATAATGAACGCCGCTCAACCTCTGCCTCCACCTGCAGGGGAGTGCGGGCGGGCAGGGGCGCTGCAGGCCCCTTGCTGCTACTCCAAGCCAAGCCGCTAGCGGTGGCGGCTTGTTGCAATCGCACCACCCCAAGCACCAAGGGGGCACCAACCCTGCCGGGCAGTTGGGCCGTGAGATCACCGCCATCACCAAAAGAACGCTGCCTTGCATTCGCCATCAAATTAGCTGCCTCCTCTTGGCCTCCCACCTGGGCGGCCACATCAGCACTATCAACGCTGGCGCTGGATAGTTGAATTAATTCAGCAGCTAAAGTTCCATATCGCTCTTCACTGCCGCCAAAACTATCGCGGCTAAGCAACTGGGGATCAAGGTTGATTTGATCACCGATTTTCAAACGGGTTGCATCAGCTGCTGTGAATAAAACAACAGCCAATACGCCAGCCCTGCGGTTAGTTAATGCCAAGCTACCTAGCCTTTGGCCAGGTGCCACTGCCAAACCTGGAAATACGGCAAGATCAAGAATTTTGCCAGCCCCAGGACTGAACACCTCCTGGGACAAACTATCTGCCGCTAGGGCTGCTATTTGAGCTTGTATTTGACCTTTTTTTGCCGCTAATTCAGCCCGTTGAGCCTTTAATTGAGCTTGTTGAGCATCAATACTGGCTATTTCAGCGCGATTGCGCAGAAACAAATCCTGGGCTCCAACCCATAGGGGGCTATAGCGGGCAACCACATCATCTTTACGAAGGGCTTCAAGGGCTTGTAGTTGCTTTTGCACCGGTTGGTTGGTGGTTTGCAATTCAAATTTTCGCTGTATTAAGGCAGTGGCCTGGGAATCAAAAGCTTGCAGTTGTTGATTTAAACCTGTTGTTTGTTGGCTAAGGGCCCGGAGCTGGGCGGTGGTTACCTGGGGATCTGGCGCAGCAACTAAACCTCCCCCTGGAGCCGCTTGCCCAACTCGATTAAGGCTCAGCAGTAGTTCACCTTCCTGCACCAAATCTCCCACTTTTACTTTTACCTGTTGCACCTCGCCCGCAGCTCTTGCATAGATCGGCCTACGGCTTTCAGGGCTAGTGAGCAATCCACTGCCACGCACCTTCACGGGAATATTCGGTTGCGACCCCCACAGCACAGTGAGCATGGCAACAAAGGCAATGGGCCATAAACGCAGCCACAGGAGCTGAGATTCTGGGCTAACCGGCTCGGCAGACGCCATGGTGGCAATGCTTGCTGCTGCTTAACATAGGTTTCTTCGCATGCCTTGGAGTGGGAACTGGGTTGCGGCTGATATTTGCCATGGGATTTTGGTTATTGCAATCCGCAAAGGTTTACGGCGCCCCATACAGCCTCAACCAAGTGCTGGAACAGGGATTAACTCAATCGGCCAGCCTGGAAGTTGCTAAAAAACAATTGGAGCGCAATGAAGCCATCCTTGGCTTCAATAAAAGCCTTCGATTACCCCAGATAAACATTATTGGCCTCACAAGTTTTACCCAAGTTGGCACTTCCATCGGTGTAATCAGCAACCTACCCACCATGGGTGATCTCAGCATTGCCCTTGGTCAAAACGGCTATGCCCTACTGCAGAGCAGCTTTGCCGGCGGTGGTTTAGCCCTTGAGGCAAATCTGCTGCCAATTAAGGAAACAGCCCTAGTGGCCGCCGCAAAACAAAACACAAAAGCAAGCCAAGCCAGCTTGCTGGAAAGTGAAAGGCAGGTGCGTTTTAACCTGGAAAGTGCCTACCGCGACCTACAACTGCGCCAAGCCCTAATTCCGGTTTGGGAAGCTGCTTTAAATGCATCAACAGCCCTTGAGCGAGATGCTGCCCAATTCAACCGGCGCGGACTTTCAGCACGAATTGATTTATTGCGTGCCAAAGCATTACGGGCCGCCGACCAACAGGGCCTAGCCCAGGCAAAAGCCCAGCTGGCTTCCGCCCAAATCAAATTGGCTGAATTGTTAGCCATACCCCTAAACCAGCCACCCAGTGCCAGCGATCCAATTCAAAGTTTGTTAGATCCTTGGCCATTGGATCTAGAAACCACCATTGATCGGGCCCTTGCCCATCGGCCCTTGCTTGATGCCTTGGCTTTACGGCAGCGCGCCAGCCAAGCCCAAGCCCAAGCAGCAAGAGCAGGCCTATTACCAAGCCTGAATTTGATTACTGGTGCAGGTTTTAATGGCAATCGCATAAATGGTGTGATCAATAGCCAACCTGGCTTTGCGAGCAACGGCAATCTGCAGGGTTCTTTTTACGACTGGGGTGCTGCTTTATTACTGCGCCAACCCCTATTTGATGGCGGCAGAGCCCAAGGGGCAGCGATGGTGGCAGAAAAAGAAGGCGCTGTATTGCAAGCCGATGCGGAATTAACTAAACAACAAATACGTGAAACCGTTGCCAGCAGCTGGCAAAACATAAAGGCTTCAACAAGTGTTATTAAGGCGGGGCTAGAAGCTGTTAATGCAGCCACTAAGGCATTGAACGATGCCCAGTTGCGCTATCGCGCCCAGGTGGAATCCCTCACGGAAGTGTTGCTGGTGCAACGGGATCTACAGGCAGCTAGGGCAGCTTTATTGAGCGGCCAAATCCAACAGGCATTAAATCGTGCCCTGCTCATAAGAGAAACCGGTTCGGAGCCCTAAGCAAAACACTGGGGCATTCTCTAACGGGTTCTCGCCTCAAGATGGCCCATTTATTTCACACCCTGTGCATGAGCGCAATTTTTATCATCATTGTTGCCAGGGCAATCGACACAATGTTTTGATTAATGCCCGGTACTGTGGAATATAATAACTTTAATCTAACTAACTACAACTAGTTCAACATTTGCCCAATCCAACCTAACTTTAATGAGCACCTCAG